>Ga0172382_10000854_pt1 | contig 56457 bp, 43 predicted proteins | sample Leawel138RmetaG_FD_122245 | JGI IMG/M metagenome (GOLD analysis project Ga0172382, IMG submission 122245) | Leachate microbial communities from a municipal landfill in Southern Ontario, Canada - Leachate well 138R metaG | ecosystem: Engineered > Solid waste > Landfill > Unclassified | place...
GAGTCATGATCTTCTCCTTGTGTTTTTGTTGTTAGAAACCATCTAACAAAGAGTTGAAATTGACTCAACCTTTTTCTTTAAAAAGTTGAACTCAATTTTACACCAACGTTTGAGACACTACCTTGTTTGTTATTTTCCTCAACCGCCTCAGTATGATGTCAGAATAAAAAACAAGATAATCTTTGTTAAGCAGATTTTTAAAAGTGTTTTTGTTCGTAGTTCTTTTGTGTTTCGAATGATAGCTAAGAGCGCGGTGCGGAGGGCTAAGGGCGGGGAAGCAATACTTGTGTAGGTAACGCTGTCGCTACCGGTTTGGGAACGTCCTCGTTGCCAAGAGCGACAACTACCGTCCCTGGTTGATTAACGCCCTCGTTAACCGAGAAAGCGTCAGCTTTCTATCAAAAAACCCCACTCATCTTCAGCCAAAAAATGAGCTCACGCTCATGCGGCAACAGGATGTTGTCGCCCCAAGTCTTATTTATTGCTGTTCGTGGCAACGAGGGTGTTGCCACACCGACCGCGCCGGTGTATGCCTTGCGTTTTGTTTATTGCCAGAGATTAAAAAACAAGATTAAGTTCAGAAAGCTAATAAGCAAGGGAAAAAAGCGAGATATGAAAGGATAACAATTTGCTATCGCTATAATTAGCCATCTTGCACAACAATTCAAGCCAAAATATATCTTGACTTAAAGTCTCAGATTTCAAAGCTTGACGGAAAATATATTCACAGTTTAAAAAAGGACGTATAAATGGTAGGAATCGCATTGAGCTATACAACCGTCGGGATTGACGCGATGGAGGTCACGGTTGAATGTGATCGCACAGGGAGCATGCAGAATGCAGTGAGCATCGTGGGGATGCCATCATCATCGGTACGCGAGAGCAAAGACCGAGTTTTTGCCGCCATCCGCAACAGCAATTTGAAGTGCACTTTTGGGCGTTATACGATCAATCTCGCTCCTGCCGACATCAAGAAAGATTCTTCTTCCTTAGACCTGCCCATTGCGATCTCAGTTTTAGTGAATAACGATGTGATCCGTCTGCCGCATCTGACAAAGATTGCAATGGTTGGCGAGCTTTCTTTGGATGGAAATGTGCGCCCTGTTGACGGAGTTTTGCCCATCACTCTTGCCGCCAAGCGCGACGGAGTGGATGTGCTCATCGTTCCCTATGAAAATGCGCAAGAAGCCGCCATCATTGAGGGTATAGACGTGATTCCGGTGAGTTCTCTGGAAGAAACAGTCGCCTATCTAAAAGGCAGTGCCACCATCCCGCCTGCCGAGGTGGATAGAGAGAGCATCTTCTCTGTTTTAAATTCTTTCGCCGTTGATATGAAGGACGTGAAGGGACAATATCAAGCAAAGCGCGCTTTAGAAGTTGCCGCAGCTGGTGGACACAATCTTTTGATGATTGGGCCTCCGGGAAGCGGGAAAACCATGCTGGCGCGCCGTGTGCCCACGATCTTGCCCGAGCTCAGTCTTGATGAAGCACTGGAAGCCACGAAGATTCATAGTGTTGCCGGCTTCTCCAAAGGCTTTGAAAGCGGCATTCTTTCCTCGCGCCCTTTTCGCAGTCCGCACCACACCATCAGCGATGTTGCGCTCATCGGCGGGGGTGCATTCCCGAAGCCGGGCGAGGTTAGTCTCTCACACCGAGGCGTGCTCTTTTTGGACGAGATGCCGGAGTTTAAACGCACAGTTCTCGAGGTCTTGCGCCAGCCTTTAGAGGATGGGATCGTCACGATTTCGCGCGCCAGCAGCAGTCTCACTTTCCCAGCGGAGTTCATGCTCATCGCCTCGATGAATCCCTGTCCTTGCGGATATTATGGTGCAGATATTCCAAATCACAGTTGCACCTGCGATTCGGGCAGCATCATGCGCTATCGCAATCGCATCTCGGGTCCGCTTTTGGATAGGATCGACATCCATGTGGAAGTTGCAGCGGTAGCATATTCCGACCTCAGCTCTTTGCCTACGGGGGATAGCTCGCTGGACATCCGCAAGAGGGTGAATGATGCACGGGAACTGCAGCGCGAGCGTTTTAAAGAGCATGGAATCTACAACAATTCGCAGATGAATAGTCGCATGATGCGCAAATATTGTGAATTGGATAAGGATAGCAACGCTTTGATGCAGATTGCGATAGACAAAATGGGTTATTCGGCTCGCGTATTTGACCGCATTTTAAAGGTTTCGCGCACTATTGCCGATCTGGATGGAAGTGAAAATATCAAGAGTGAACACATCTCGGAAGCCATCCAATATCGCACCTTAGACCGTAAGTATTGGCAATGAGCCTGCTCTTCGCAGACAAATTTATTGAAGTGTTTTCCGAAGAATCGGGTAATATATTTAAAATAATAATATAATTAAGGAGAAAAGATGAAACGCATAATCTATGTCGTCACAGTGATAATCCTGCTTTTTGCAGTTTTTGGCTGTGCAAAGAATAAGGAAGTTGCTACGGAAATTCAGAAAGAGGATGTTGCGCCGGACAAGAGCAAGATCGAGGTTCTGGACGTCGCAACGCAAAACAACCATTTGGCTTTCGAGCTTTTTAAGCAAGTTGACAATGCAGGCGGGGAGAATATTGTTTTCTCACCTTATAGCATAAACTCTGCTTTGGCAATGGCATACACCGGTGCAGCGGGCAATACCGCCTATGAAATCGCATCCGTTATGGGCTATCCCACCGAGGCTATGGAATTGGGTGAACAGTTCGAAAAAAGCCTGAATAATATGAAAGAGCTTTCCAATCGCAAGAATGCAAGGCTTGATATCGCCAATGCGCTCTTTGATTCCGATCAAAACCTCAAGCGCCTGCTTCCCACTTATAGCAAATATCTCCAGCACTTCTATGGTTCAGAATTGCATGGGCTGGATTTCAGCAAGCCGGCTGAAGCCGCCGGAACTATCAATAAATGGGTGGAGAAAAACACTGAAAGCCGCATCAAAAACATCGTTCAGCCCGATCAGATCGCCAGAAAGGGTGATGGACTCATCTTGGTCAACACCATCTATTTCAAGTCCCCCTGGCGCGCTCCCTTCCTCGAGTCAAATACAAAGCCCATGCGCTTTTACATCGATACAAATGGTAAGGAAGAAAAGTATATCGTCACCTCGATGATGCAACAAAAAGAACGCTATGCCTATCTGAGCCAAGATGGCGTGCAGATTTTGGAGATGCCTTTTGAGGAGCAAGAACTTTCCATGATCTTCATTTTGCCGGAGAATATGGATAGATTTGCCCCGGAACTCACTCTGAAAAACTATGAAAGCTGGATGAGTGAACTGAATAAAAGGCAGATGGTGCAGGTCTATGTGCCGCGCTTTAAACTCGAAGAAAGTCTCGATGATCTCACTCGTGAATTCAAAGCTTTGGGTGTAAAAGATGCCTTCGCCGCCGATAAGGCTGATTTCTCGGGAATTTACCAGCCGGGCGGAGCAAGGATATATATCTCGGACTTTGTGCATAAAGCATTTTTGGAAGTGAGCGAAGAAGGCGCCGAAGCCGCAGCCGCAACGCAGATTGGATTTGCCAAAACCTCCCTGGATGTTCAGGATCAGGAAATCCCGGTATTCAAACTGGATCGCCCCTTCTATAGCTTCATCGTGCATAAACCTACGCAAGAGATTCTCTTCCTTGCAAAGATTATGCAGCCGGAAGTATTTGAGAATTGAGAACTTAATTAATTGAGAACTTAGTTAATTGAGAATTGAGAATTGAGAATTGAGAATTGAGAATTGAGAATTGAGAATTGAGAATTGAGAATTGAGAATTGAGAATTGAGAATTGAGAATTGAGAATTGAGAATTGAGAATGAGTAATGTCAAAGAATAACGTTATTGTGGATAAGAGTTTTGCTTTTGCGCTCAAAGCCGTGAAGCTGTATGAATATCTCAGTATGGATAAGAAAGAATTTGTTCTGTCGAAACAAGTATTAAGATCAGGAAATTCGATTGGAGCAAATATTAACGAAGTCATAGAAGCGCAATCAAAGGCAGATTTCATCCATAAGATGTCTATATCACTAAAAGAAGCCCGAGAAACCGAATATTGGTTGAAGCTATTAACGGCATCCGGCTATATCAATGATTCCGACAATTACCTGGAAGAATTAGGAGAGATAATCAAGATTTTGGTATCCATCGTTAAAACTTCCAGGAAGAATAACTAAGCAATAATAATTGGTCAATCAGGCGCCTGCTAATGTGGGTGCCTTTTTTTCTGTCCACGAATACGGTATTATTAATAACACGGATATTATCTTGATTCCTTTTTGAGCTATTCATAATAGCCTCCATTCTCAATTCTCCATTCTCAATTCTCAATTCTGCCAACGCCCCGTTGGCAGCAAAACAGCTTTGTATTTTGGATACATTGAAGGCAAAACAGCTTTGTATTTTGGATACATTGAGAATTTGAATCCCCGTAAAGGCCCAATAAACAAAGATTTCTGCGCACCATACAGTTCACTAAAAAAACCTTATTGTTTTTATTACAAAAACAGGTTGAGTAGCTCAATTATAATCACCTTCAAATCTGTGTTAATTCGTATTAATTTGTGGACAAACAAAACAGACGGATTTTCGCTCCAAAGCCCTACTTCCTTGGGCGGGTAACATCTTGCTGCCCATGAAATAGTTGAAAGTCGTGCCCAGCACACTTAATTAAAAGCGAGCTAAATCCCGTGTGAATCCGTTTAATCCGTTCAATCCGTGTTCTATTATATATATGGAATTCTGACGCTCGTGGCAACGAGGACATTCCCACCCCGACCGCATCACTTCTGCTCGTGGCAACGAGGACGTTCCGACACCAGCCGTAGCAGAGTAGCTCGCGGCGACAGGATGTCACCGCACCGAATGCCCAGCGCAGCAATCGTTAAATCCCTAAATCGCTAAATCGTTAAATCGTCGAGCCAGGCGAGCTCAAAATATCCCTTGACAATAAACGCTTCTTTTCTCTTATGGTATTTGCTTGAAAATTAACAGCTTCAAGCATCAATGACATCAAGAAGGACATAATTAACATGGAAATCAGTAAAACATATTCACCGAAAGAAATCGAAAAGAAATGGTATGATATTTGGAATCAGCGGGGCTATTTCAAGCCCAAAGGCGAAGGTGAGACCTTCACAATCCTCATCCCTCCGCCCAATGTCACCGGAATATTGCACATGGGACACGTTCTAAATAACACTCTTCAAGATGTCGTAATTCGCTATTATCGCATGAAAGGGCTTTCCACGCTGTGGTTGCCGGGAGTGGATCACGCCGGCATCGCCACGCAAAACATGGTGGAAAAAGACCTGGCAAAAGAGGGCAAAACTCGCCATGAGATAGGTCGCGCGGAACTGCTCAAACGCATCTGGGCATGGAAGGAAGAAAAAGGCGACATCATCATCGATCAACTCAAGCTTTTAGGTGCATCCTGCGATTGGAGCAGACAGCGTTTTACCATGGATGAGACGCTCTCGCGCGCCGTGAAAGAGGTCTTTGTGAGCCTCTACGAAAAAGAACTGATTTACAAAGGAAAATATATCATCAATTGGTGTCCGCGCTGCGTGACGGCACTCGCCAACGACGAGGTGGAACACAGCGACGAAGAAGGCAAACTCTGGCATGTTCGCTATCCTTTTGCCGAGGGTGAAGGCTTTGTGACGGTGGCAACTACGCGTCCGGAAACCATGCTTGGTGACGTGGCAGTAGCGGTGAATCCCTCCGATAAACGCTATCAAAAGCTCATCGGCAAAGAGCTGATTCTGCCGCTCACAGGACGCAATATCCCGGTTATCGCCGACGATTATGTGGATAAAGAATTCGGTAGCGGTTGCGTGAAAGTGACGCCGGCACACGATCCGAACGACTTTGAGATTGGACAGCGGCATTCGCTTGAACGTCTGCTCATCATGGATGAACATGGCGTGATGAATAGCGATGCCGGTGCAGAATTTGAAGGCATGGAGCGCTATGCCGCACGCAAAAAGGTCTTGGCGATGTTGGAAGAACAAGGACTTTTGGAAAAGATTGAGAAGCATGAACACGCCGTGGGGCATTGCTATCGCTGTGACACCGTGATCGAGCCCTATCTTTCGGATCAGTGGTTCGTGAAAATGGAGCCTCTCTCACGCGAGGCAATCGCCGTGGTCGAAAGAGGTGAAGTTCGCTTCCAGCCGGAGCGATGGACAAAGGTTTATATGCATTGGATGAATAATATTCGTGATTGGTGTATCTCGCGTCAGATCTGGTGGGGACACCGCATTCCGGCGTATTATTGCGATGATTGCGATCACATGATGGTGGTAAAAGAGACGCCTGAGTCTTGCGAGAAGTGCGGAAGCGCAAAGATCCGTCAGGATGAAGACGTGCTTGACACTTGGTTCTCCTCGTGGCTTTGGCCTTTTTCCACGATGGGCTGGCCGGAAGAGACCGAGGATCTAAAGAGATTTTTGCCGACGCAGGTCTTGATCACCGCTCCGGAAATCATCTATCTCTGGGTGGCGAGGATGATCATGAGCACCTTGCATTTCAAGAAAACGATACCTTTTGACACCGTGCTCTTGCATGGAATCGTGCGCGATGATCTCGGACGCAAGATGAGTAAATCTTTGGGCAATTCGCCTGATCCCATTGATATCATAGATAAGGTGGGTGCGGATGCGCTGCGCTTTTCGATGATTTTTAATACGCCAAAGGGGGCGGACGTGGTCTATAGCGACGCCATCCTCGAAACGGGGCGTAATTTTGCCAATAAGATATGGAATGCCTATCGGTTTATCGCTCTCGGTACCGCTGATATTCCGGGTTTGCCGCGTGAGGACGAGCTTAAATTGGAGCTTGCCGATAGGTGGATTATCTCTCGACTCAATGAAGTCGCCAAGGAAGCGGGTGAACACTATGAAAACCTGCGTCTTAACGATGCGGCTCAGTGTGTGTTCCAATTCCTTTGGGATGAATATTGTAGCTGGTATATCGAGCTCAGCAAAGACAGGCTTGGTGAGGATGCAAGCACAGAGGAAAAGCTCACGGCTAAGTATGTGTTGCTCAATGTGATGCAGGCAGGAATGAGGCTACTCCATCCCATCATGCCTTTCATCAGCGAGGAAATCTGGCAAAGCGTGAAAGAACAATTCCCCATGGAAGATGAGGCGTTGATCATTGCAAAATTCCCCGTTGCGGATGAGGCGCTGATCGATAAAGATATCGCCGATGAGATGAGATTTGTGCAAGAAAGCATCACCGCTATCCGTAACCTGCGTAAGCAATTGAACCTCTCCCCTGCCTTGGGCGTGAAGATCTATGTGCGCACGGCAGAAGATGCTCAAAACAAGCTTTTTGAGGATTATGCGGGATATTTCATGAGGCTGGCAAAGGTGGAAGAAATCCATAGTGGAAAGGATACGGTGAAGCCAAAGCCGGCTGTGAGTGCAGTGGTGCGCAACATCGAAATCTTCATCCCCTTAGCTGGACTCATCGACCCGGAAATCGAAAAAGCAAGGCTGATGAAGCAATTGGAAAAGCACGAAAAAGAGCTGATGAGCGTGCAAAAGAAGCTGAATAATCCTAATTTCTTGGAAAATGCCAAGCCGGAAGTGGTTGCCAAAGAACGAGAAAGAGAAGAGGAAAACAAGACCAAGGTCGAGCTGGTTAGAGCTCAGATTGCGGACTTTGAATAAATATAATTAGCAGTGCGCTACCTGTGTTCATCTGTGAATCGGGTAGCACTTTTTTTGTTTCACTAACAAAACATTTGCCTGTCGCCGGATTATTGTTATACTATTTGTCAGTAACACGTAATTATTTAAGGAGTAATCATGCAAATCTTAGACGATAAGGTAATGAAAGACGTAATAAAAGCACTGTCGAACATGAAAAATGAGGTAAATTTGGTGCTGTTTACCCAAGAAAACGACTGTCATCTCTGTAAGGAAACCCATCAATTGATGACGGAACTCACTACGGCAAATCCGCTGGTGAAGCTGGAAGCATACGACTTTGACAAAGATAAAGATCAGGTGGAAAAATATGGAATCGATAAAGTTCCGGCACTGGTGGTTATGGATGAAAAAGATCGTGGCATCCGCCTCTTCGGCATTCCTTCGGGATATGAGTTTTCCTCACTGCTCTCGGCAATTCTAATGGTATCTACGGGAATCACAAAGCTCAAAGACGAGACCAAGAGCTATCTCGATTCGCTCGAGGAAGATGTTCACTTGCAAGTGTTTGTGACGCCTACCTGTCCACATTGCCCACCGGCTGTGATCCTTGCCCATCAGATGGCATATTACAGCGATAAGGTGCGCGCCGATATGGTGGAAGTTACGGAATTCCCGCATCTTGGCGATAAATATTCGGTTGCAGGTGTGCCGCGCACGGTGATCAATGAAGATTGGTTCCAAGAGGGCGCCGCTCCCGAATCATATATCGTTGCAAAAATCAAGGAATCGCTCTAAAGAATGTTAGAATCCGCTCTTAATCTCGCAGCCTCCGACATCAATAGTGATCAGTTCTTTGATCTCATCATTATCGGTGGCGGAGCTGTCGGGTTCTGTAGATTGTGGGCTTTTTCTGCCGTCATCGGAGAAGCAAAAGGAGAGCATCATGCCTGAACTGCCCGAAGTGCAAAGCGTTTTGGACGGGGTTCTGCCCATCCTGCAAAAACGGCGTGTCTTGGGATTGCAAAGCTACTATCCCGGCACGCTTATCCTCGATCCCGATCTGGGTGAAAAGGTGTTTCCTCTTTTCCTGAAAAAGACGTGGCGGCGCGGGAAATATATGATCTTTGATTTTGAGGAAGGCTATAGCTTTATCGTGCATCTGAGGATGACGGGGAAGCTGGTCTATGAGCCTTGTCCGGTGGGGATTCATAAGCATGAGCGGGCGCGTTTTGAGCTTGAAAATGGCGAGGCGATCAGGTTCATTGATCCGCGCACCTTTGGCAAAATCTGGCTTTTTAAGAGTGAAAGTTTAGAGCGATATCTGCCGAACTTAGGCGTGGAGCCGCTGGGCGATGGCTTTGATGAAGCATATTTGGCGAACGCACTCAAAGGCAGAAAAGCGCCGGTGAAAAACCTGCTTTTGGATCAGAGATTGATTGCGGGGCTGGGAAACATCTATGTTTGTGAGCTTTTATATCGTAGCGGGGTGCGTCCCGATCGCAGTGGTGAGAGCGTCAAATCCTCCGAGATAAAACGCATGGTAAAAGATACCAAAGAGGTTCTGAGAGAGGCGATAATCGCCGGCGGGACAAGCATCTCGGACTATCGAAACGTTGACGATAAGAGCGGAGAGTTCCAGAGGTTTTTACGAGTTTATCAAAAGAAAGCTTGTCCCAAGGGGCATGATATCGAAAACATCCGCCTGGGTGGACGCTCCAGCTTCTTTTGTCCTAAGTGTCAGAAATAATCCATAAAAAGGAGACTGGGCACCGGCTCAGACCTCAAATATCTCAGTCAAATTCAGCAGGTTTTTATAAGCCTGCTTTTTTCATACATGCATTTACGCTCTCGCCACATATTTTCCCAAACTATTTCAGGCATCATTTTGCAATCACTTAGCTTATTCGATAAAAGATTATTGATTATTTTGGGCTTTTTTTCCATTTTGTCACCCTATAGTAAGTAGAGGCAAGATTTTTGAAAAGCCATTAAGCAAAAAGAAAGAGCAAAAAGCGGGTAAATATCCCTTGACTATGCTATATTTCCAGCTTATCTTTTAATATGTGGTGATAATTCAAGAAAAAGATTGACTTGTCTCATGGAGTTAAAAAATGTGTTTGTATATGAAAAAGAAAAAAGCGGCGCTAACAAAACCCCGTCCTTTTGAGGCGAAGAATGCGCTGTGCCCGCTGATTTTGTTGATGTTTTTTATATTCATAAGCCCTGCCATAGCTATGAACTATTCGGATGAATATCTCTATGCACAAAACTGGCAACTGCCTGATTCTGCAATAGATATGACAGAGCTTGTGATGAAAGACGATCTTCTTTATAGTGGTGAAATTCCCTTCAGCGGCTGGGTGTGTGAGCACGATAAAAACGGTTCTATCCTCTATGCAATCAGCTATAAACAAGGGAAAAAGGACGGTAGCGGCCTCTTTTGGTATCCGGACGGGAAACCCATGATGAGTGTGTATTACATTCAAAATGCGCCACATGGACGCTTTTTAGGTTGGTATCCCGATGGGCGAACCATCTACGACCTCGTCCTAAATCAAGGAAAGTTTGCCTCAGATTTGCTCATGGGAGACGACGACTCCCGCTTGCATTCCGAGGGCGAAATATATGAACAAGAAGGAAGCGACAATGACAGTATCCGCGAATAAGATTCTCGGCCCGAGCAGCTTCGCTCGCATGAAAAAGAAAGGACAAAAGATCACAATGATCACGGCTTATGACTATCCCGGCGCAAAAAGCGTGTCTCAAACCGGAGTAGAAATCATCCTCGTGGGCGATAGCCTCGGTAATGTGATTTTGGGATATGACGGCACAATCGGCGTCACGATGGACGACATGGTGGTGCATAGTGCCGCAGTTCGCCGTGGTGCGCCAAGTAAGTTTGTGGTCACAGATATGCCATATATGAGCTATCATGTCTCCGCGGAAGAAACGAAGAGGAATGCGGCGAGATTGGTGCTCGAAAGCGGGGCAAATGCGGTGAAACTCGAAGGCGGAAGCCAGAGTAGATTGGATGCAATCAAACAGATCGTGGATATCGAGATTCCTGTCTGTGCACATCTGGGACTCACTCCGCAATCAGTGCTCAAATTCGGCGGATATAAGGTTCAAGGCAAAGGCGAGACTGCGGCAGAAATCCTTGAGCGCGAAGCTCTTGCAGTTCAGGAAGCCGGTGCATTCATGCTGGTTCTCGAAGCCATCCCAGAAGAGCTTGCCAAAAAGATTACGCGCCTGCTGGATATCCCCACCATCGGGATCGGTGCGGGAAGATATTGCGATGGGCAGGTCTTGGTCTATCACGATATGCTCGGACACAGCAACATGAGACCAAAGTTTGTGAAACAATATGCCAATCTGGACGAGATCATCGTTCAGGGCATCAACGGTTATGATCGCGAGGTGAAGGACGGAACTTTCCCCTCCGAGGAATACATATATTATCCCACAGGGGAATGAGGAAAAAACTATGACAGAAATCAAAACAACTATGACGCCGGAAGAAAAGTTTGACGCTATCGCCAACCTCAAAGAGAAGTTGGAAGATAATTTTGTGGCATTGGGCGAATTGCTCAGCGAAATCAAGCGCATGAGACTCTATCGCTTTAGAGGATATGACAATTTCAAGGACTTCGTTGAAGCAGAATACCAGCTTTCCGGCTCTTTAGCTGGTAAACTCGCCAGCACATTTGACCTCTTTATCGAAGATATGGATATTGACGAAATGAGTGTCAAAGAGATTGGTTTTGAAAGACTTCAGTTGATCAAACCCATGATCCAAAAAGCGGACTGGGAAGTTCGTGAAGAATGGATCAAAAAAGCAAGCGATACTCCCACAAATGAACTCCGCGAAGAGATCAAGGAGATTCGCAAACAAGAGAAAGAAGAGAATATGGACATGAAAAAGGTCTTCATCGACCAATATTTTGAGAAGATGACCACATGGTTCAATTGCTCCAAAGCTGAGCTGAATTTCAAGCTCGCACTCTTCTTCCAAGATGCCGATCTTGATGATATCAAGAAGGTTGTTCGCGATAGACAGCGCGAATTTGAACAAAGCACAAATCAATAAAGGAGGTTTGTGATAAGTAAGATGAAACAGATGAAACTACTCTGGGTAGATGACGAGATCGATCTGCTCAAACCTTTTATCCTCTTTTTGGAAGAGAGGAACTACATAGTTGATACTTGCAACAACGGCGAAGACGCCATCGAGAAAGTTGTTGAAAATAAATATGATATGGTGATCATGGATGAGATGATGCCGGGCATGGACGGGCTTACCACCCTCAAAGAAATCAAGCGGATCAATAGCGCCATCCCCATCATTATGGTCACCAAAAGCGAGGAAGAAGGGCTCATGAACAAAGCAATCGCCTCGCAAATCTCGGACTATCTCATCAAACCAATCAATCCATCGCAGATCATCATGGCGATCAAGAAGATCTTTCAGGCAGACGAGATTCGTGCCAATGAGATTGGACGCCAATATTCACAATATGTGAGCCAGCTCAATCAAAAGCTCTTTTCTGCTCCCGATTGGGATGAATGGCAAGAGATATACAAAGAGATGGCACAGTGGGAATTGCGCATTGATGAAGTCAATGACGACGGACTCAGGCAGACCCACTTTCTCGAGAAGAGAAATTGCAATACCGAATTCACTAACTATGTGGAGAGAAACTATCGCGAGTGGCTCAAGACGGATGAAAGACCAAATCTCAGCTTCGACATCATCTCTCAATATGTTGCGCCTCACTTTGAAGAGGGCGTGCCTATATATTTCATCGTCATAGACTGCATGAGATTGGATCAATATTTGGCAATTCAGCCCTATATCCAAGAGCTTTTTGAGGAAGAGCTGGATCTGTATTTCTCCATCCTGCCAACCGCTACGCCTTTCTCCAGGAACTCGATATTCAGCGGACTTTTGCCCATTGATATTGCCAAGCGTTTCCCGGAGTATTGGGTGACCTCTGCCGAGATGGATAACAGCCGTAACCGCAATGAACACCAGCTTTTGGATGAGCACATCGTGGACTTGGGCTATAACCTCGATCCCACTTCCAAATATGTGAAGATATTCAACATGGACGAAGGGAACTTTGTCCTGCGTAAGATTGAGACTTGGAACCGCGAAAACCTCGTTGTGCTCGTCTATAACTTCCTCGATCTCTTGGCGCATCATCGTTCCCGTGATCAGATATTGCAAGAGACCATCCCGCATGAGGAAGGACTGCGTGCCTTCACCAAGCACTGGTTCTTGCATTCCGCCCTCTATGAGGCGCTGAAGCAGATAGCCAAGCAGGATGCAATCGTCGTGATCAGCACAGACCATGGCTCCATCAAGGTCAACCGCGCAACGCAGGTCATTGGAGATAGAGATACCTCCGTCACGGTTCGTTATAAAGAGGGGAAAAACCTCTCTGTGAACGACCGCCATGCCCTGTTCGTGAAAAAGCCGGCAGAGTTTGGCTTGCCTTCCAAGAGCATTGTGGATAACTTCATTTTTGCCAAAGACGACTACTATTTCGTCTATCCCAATAGCTATCATCAATATCAAAGACAATATAACGGAACTTTCCAACATGGCGGTGTCTCGATGGAAGAGATGATCCTCCCCGTCGTCACTTGCCGCAGCAAGAAAAGGAGATAAAGAGATAAAATGCTATTAGCCAGTCTTTTGAACCCCAAGACCATATTACACCTGCCCAAAGCAGAGAGCAAGGAATCGCTATATCGCGAGATGGTCGATCTTATCTGCAAAAAGCATCAGCTTTCCACCTGTGGAGATGAGCTCTATAAGATGGTGATGGAGCGAGAAACCCAGATGCCTACAGCCTACAAGACGGGCATTGCCATCCCCCACATCCGCGTGGAAGGCTTCAAAGATACCGTGCTTTCCATGGCGTTTTTGGAAGAACCATTGGATTATAGCGGAACGCCTATAAACTGGGTATGCCTCGTCTTTTCAGACAAAAGCTCCTCAAACCTATATCTAAACCTTGTTGCTGCTCTGCTCAAGATATCCAAAGACCAAGAGATGATGCAGGCTCTGCTTGAAGCTCATGGCGGTGCGCAAACCGTGCATATCATCAAAAAAGAAGAGATACGCATCAAACAAGATATCACTGTTGCAGACATCATGGTGACGGATATTGTTTCGGCAAAACCCGGAGACCTGCTCTCACATTTCAGCGAGACGCTCGGCAAATACTCTCACTCCTGCCTCCCTGTCGTGGATGAAAGCGGCAAGTTTTTGGGCGAAGCAAGCATCCTCAACCTGCTCAAAGTCGGCGTGCCGGATTATCTCATGATGCTGGACAATCTCAGCTTCCTGCGTGCCTATGAACCTCTCGAAAAGCTCTTTGAGATGGAAGATAAAATCACCGTCGGCGAGATTATGGATCAAGATTGCCCCACGCTCAGACCCGATGCATCCATCCCCGAAGTTGTCTTTGAGATGATTCAAGGACCCAAGAGATTCTTTTCAGTCGTGGACAAAGACGGCATCTTAGTCGGAGTCGTGACGGCAATGGATATAATGATGCAGATATTTATGGGTGTAGTCAAATGACTCTAATGGTTTTAGCTCTGATCATCTTCGGACTTAGTTATCTATTCATCATCACTGAATGGATAAACAAGATGCTTGCCGCTCTCATCGGCGGCTTTGCGATCATCCTCACGGGGATTGTCTCCCAAGACATTGCATTCTCGGCAATTGACTGGAATGTTATCTTTTTCCTCATCGGGATGATGTTTGTGATCTCGGTGTTGAAGAAGACCGGGCTCTTCATGTATTTGGCGATAAAGATTGCCAAAATAGCGAAGGGAAAGCCTCTCACCATCTTGATCTTGATGTATGTGCTCACCACTTTTGTTTCCGCCTTTTTGGGTAGTGTGACAACTGTGATGATACTTGTGCCCATTGCGCTGCTTATCTCAAGTGAGCTAAAGATAAGCCCCGTGCCATTCATCATCACCATGGCGATAGGCTCGAATGCAGGCGGTGCTGCAACCATGATTGGTGATCCGCCAAACATTCTCATCGGCTCAGCAACGGACTATAGTTTTATCGATTTCATCGTGAATCTAACCCCTCCCGTGCTCGTCATCACAGCCGCTTCCGTGGGACTGATCTGGCTTATGTATAAAAACAAGATGAAGGTCTCCAACGAAGATAAAGCCAAGCTCATGAGTTATAACGAAGGGAATCTCATCAAAGATAAAAAACTCCTCTACGTTAGCCTCATCATTCTTGGGCTCATGTTAGCTGCCTTTTCCGTGCAACACCTCTTGCACCTTGGAACGGCGACTATTGCCATGACAGCTGGTTTGGTCTTGATGTTGCTCTCGGATAGAAAGCGCGTGGAACACATCTTGGCAAAAGATATCGACTGGGTGACCATCTTCTTTTTTATGGGACTTTTCATGATCATCAAGTCCTTGGAAGAAACTGGTTTTATTGGCAAGATTGCTGATGGAATCATGGCTGCAACCGGTGGAGAACCGCGCAAGACCTCGATTGCCGTGCTCTGGCTCTCCGGAATATTTAGCTCCGTCGTGGATAACGTCCCCTTTGTTGCCGCAATGATCCCCGTATTAGAGCAGATGGGAACTGTGATCACTGCACCGAAAGCAATGGACCCCGTATGGTGGTCTTTGGCGCTGGGAACTTGCCTCGGCGGAAATGGCACCCTTATCGGCGCATCTGCAAACATCGTCGCCGTGGGAATAGCCACCCGCAACGGCTATCGCATCAGTTTCAAGGATTTCACCAAGATTGGTTTAATCTTTATGTTCTTGGCGATAATTATCAGCACCTTCTACATACTGTTGCGCTACTATTAACTAACTAAATATCAAAACAATAAGGGTTGCGATCTAATTGGATTGCAACCCTTTATTTATATTTAAGATCAAAAAGAGCTTGAAAAGCCGGCGACGATGCTGCCGTATTCGGAGATAATCAGCCTTATCTGAGCTTTGTCTTTGAGGCAAAGCTGTGCCGTGGAATAGCCTATAACTGCGCCGGCAAAGACATCCGATGCCCAATGCTCCCCCTGTGCGACACGCGAAAAAGACACCGCACCGGCAAGAGAATAGACGAGATATTTGACCCATGCAGAATCCGGATAATGAGCTGCAAGGATCGGCGCAATACTCCAAACAAGCGTGCTATGCCCGCTGGGAAAGCTCTTGTTATCCCCGCCAAGATCAAAGTCGAGCCCGAGAAATTTCTTGTCTATAGACTCCAAAGGACGCCCTCTTTGAGCGATTGTCTTGATGGTGTAGGTGGCCGCAGAGCTCAGAACGGCGCTTTTCAGGCTCACCATAGATATGTCCAAAAGCTCGTCCGCATCAAAGAGATGAGCACCCAGCGCAGTGACGCCTAATGCAGGAAACACATATTTTGCCTCTCCAAAACCACCTACAATTGAATATACGTCATTGAGTTTCCCTTCATCATTGAGCTTCATCGCAGTCTCCGTAATCGGATAATCCAAGGTATATAGCGCAAGGGTACCAAGCGCAAAAGATGCGATTAACTCCGGTTTTTCCTTAAGATAAAACTGCGGCGCATCCATGACGATTTTGGGATAGGATAAGAGATATTCCTTAAAATCAAAGCTCTCGGTCTCAGCCATAAGCGGTAAGACAAAGAAAGAAAGAGCCAAGATAATTAGCAAAATCTTGCGAATTTTCACTGCAACAAAATACCCTCAAAGTTCTTATAAAGCTCGAAGTTATCGTCATCAAAGACATAAAACCAAATCTCAATATCAGCATTACTCCTGAGGAAATCTTGTGCGACTTCGAAGGCTATCTTCGCGGCCTCTTTTTTGGGATAGCCATACACTCCGGTGGAGATATTGGGAAAGGCAATTGACTTCAGATCATGATCTTGCGCCAGTTTTAGGCTATTGTGATAGGCAGAACGCAAAAGCTCCGGCTCGCCGCTTTTTCCGTCCCTATAGATGGGTCCCACAGTGTGGATGATATGCTTTGCTTTCAGCTTAAAGCCAGGCGTGATCTTGGCTTGTCCCGTCTTGCAACCGCCCAGAGTCTTGCAATATTCATAGAGTTCTTTACCAGCGGCACGATGAATTGCACCATCCACCCCACCGCCGCCTAAAAGACTCTCATTAGCGGCATTTACGATTGCATCGCCGTCAAACATTGTGATATCCCCTTTAGTCAAATAAATCATGTGGCAACTCCTTCTCTTTGATGTTTGCATTTTGTTTTGCAGCAAAGAATCGGTCAAGGCAAATATAAGCTTTCATAAAATATTATTTCCATTTTATCCCACTTGCACAACACTCAGATATTTCATGCTTTCCCTATGGCTTCCCTATATGGTTCTGGTCATGATATGGTCATGATGTGGTCATAGTCATGAGCGCATCTCCACCGTATCATAGCCTGAACCATATAGGCAAGACACAGTAAGACAAGATGTTATGAGTGGTCATTGAACTTGGCTTCAAATAATTAAAGCTGATAATTGACGCAAAATTCACAAAACAGAGCTTATCTTCTCTATAATGAATACTTTCTCATCATAATGCAAGAAAAGCATGGCAAAACATAGATAATATTCATTATTAGATTAACTTTATTGATTTTCATATTGACAATATATCAATATTATTTATTTTGTCTTTAACATTAATGAGGTTTTTGAAAGATGAACTTATCGAATTGTCCTATTTGCAGAAACACACTGTTGGTGAAAGAATATCACTGTCCCTCTTGCGAGATCAGTTTCAAGGGGGAATTCGCCCGCAATTGGTTAGAAGGATTCAGCTCCTCGCAGCTGGAATTTATCAAGCTTTTCCTTTTGGTTCAAGGCAACCTCAAGGAATTGCAAAACAGACTTGGCATCTCATATCCCACGGTGAAAAGCAGGCTTTCTGAGATCGTGCGCATCATTGCCGACGAAGAAGATCATGACAAAGTTGACGACTTTTCGGACATCTTAGGTGATCTCGAATCCGGTTTCATCGATGTAGAAGGTGCAGTAGAAATGATTAACAAAAGGAGAGAACAATGAATAAGCTTTCATTACAAAAAACATGGGAACTCAGCACCGTCGGAAAGCTCGTTATCGACAACGATATGACACCCATGAGGATTGCGGCTTCGACAGACGAAAAGCTCCACCTTGAGGTTCTCGTCTTTGATTCCGGCAAGAATTATCAGGTCGAGCTTGAGCAATATGTTCAAGACACTACTCAAGACGGCACTTTTAAACTAAAACTCCTCGGACTGCCGATTTCTTGGCAAGATTCAAAACGCGCCATGCTAATCGTCACGGTTCCCGCAGGCAAAAAGCTTAAGGTCAAAACAGAAAACTATCCCGTGAGTTTGAGAGGCATCAGCGCAGAGATCGATGTGGAAACAGAGAATGCTCCGCTTGCCCTCATCGACTGCAGCGGTAGCTTTGAAATCGAGAGTGAAAACGGTCCCGTCTCTTTGCAAAACCTCGTTGGAAACATGCAGATAGACATGGAAAACGCTCCTCTTTCTGCAGACAACATCCGGGGCGACTATCTCAAACTGGAAAGTGAGAACGGTCCCATGAAAATACGCATGGCAAACTTTCCTGAACTGAAGATTAAGACAGAGAACGGCGCGATTTATTATGAAACAGAATATCTCGAAAACGGCGACTTTGAGCTGGAAAGCGAGAACGGCATCCTGCACCTCGTCTTCCCTCCTGAGCTTCCCTTTGAACTCACCGCAAATTCGGAACGAGGGCGCATCAAATCACACTTGGAGAACAAGTTAAGCAAGCTGGATTCAGGCCTTTATCACATCGAAAACCGCCTTGAAGGCAAGATTCCGATCAAGATAAGGATAAAGGCCGAAAACGCCCCGATCAAGCTCTCCTATGGCCCTCACGCCGGCTCGGGCATCATCAAGGTTATCTTGGATCAGCTCAAAACGGCACTGGCTAAAGCCCAGCAAGGTGAGGAATTGCAAGTCGCAAAAGAGCACATCAATAGAATTGGCGCGCAGCTAAGCGAGATGGCGAGCTCTATCAAAGAGGAAAACATCAAGGCTCGTGTGGACGAAGCCATTGAAAAGATGAAAGAAACCCTCTCTGAAGAGGGACTTAAGGTGGCAAAAGCAAGCGTTGTCGCAAAGGCGGATGATCTCAGTGAACAGATCTATGAAAACATCAAAGACAGTCTGAAGCTGATAAAAACCGAATTTGACGAAATCAAAAGCGAGTATTTTGGACAAGATGCACTCAGCGACTACATCAACAAGGTGGTGGAAAGCCCCTTGCTCAAGCCATATTTAGGAAGTCAAAAGAAAGCAGAAGATGCGCAAGTTGCAGAGCGTAGCCGATTGAAAATATTGCAGATGCTGGAATCCGGCAAGATCACAAGTGAAGAGGCACAACAGCTTCTCTCTGCGATCGATAAAGACTAAACCGCAATATTAACACAGATAAAAACAGTCAAGGCGAGCCGTGACAAAAGATTGTCCTTGACTGTTTTTTGTCTGTTGAAATTCTAAGCTATCACCTGAATTAAGGAGTCAGAAATGACAAAAAAGAACAATAAATCTCGTGTTAAGTATTGTATTCTCGCAGCATTGATCGTGATCGTGGTTGCGCTGATTCTCATCGTTCCCCGCGTGCGGGAAATGCAGAGAAAACAGCGTGAGGAAACTGCTTTTGAGACACTTACAATGATTAAAGAATATGTGGAATCATATTGGCAAACCCACGAAAGTGCCGGCGGTTTTGATATCGAAAAAGCACTCACTGAACTGAATATCAAGCCATCGATATCCAAGAACTGGAACTTCGCAGTTGCTTGGAAATCATCTGAGATATACACAACCGAAATGGTGGAAAAGCTGAAAAATGTGGACGATAACCGCTATATCCACGTCTCACCTTTCAAGATCATCATGGCTGTGGCAACAAAGGATAACCCCGTCGGGGAAGGCCGCAAGCTTTGGTTTGACGGCGATGATGGGAAGTACCACGGCTTTGGTGCTGACGACATGATTGAGCCGGATTGGGCGCGCATCTTTCCCAAGCCCTAACTAATTAATAACAAGCATATTTAGCCTGTGGATCCAAAAGGATTTGCAGGCTTTTTTAGTGATGATAAAACAGCTTAATCAAAGAGGCTACGAAGGTCGTCGATGCTCATTGCCTTCAGCGAAGCAGCACCGCCTTCGATAACGTGGGAAAACATGTCTAACTTATTCTTTTGCAGTGAGATGATCTTCTCTTCCACGCTGTTTTTGGTGATGAGCTTATAGACCTGCACTTTCTTGGTCTGCCCGATGCGATGCGCGCGGTCTATGGCTTGATTTTCCACCATGGGATTCCACCACGGGTCATAGAGTATGACGGTATCTGCCGCGGTGAGATTCAGTCCCGTTCCGCCCGTTCTCAGACTGATGAGGAAGACGCGGATATCCTCATCTTCTTCAAAGCTCTGAACCGCCCCTGCCCTATCCTTTGTTTGCCCGTCTAAATAGCTGTATTTGATTCCCATCTCGTCAAATACGCCTCTGATAATCTTGAGCATTTGCACAAATTGGGAAAAGACGAGTATCTTATGGCCGCCGGCGATTGCATCCTGTACGAGCTCAAGAAGAAGCTCCAATTTTGCCGAAAGTTCCGGCTTTGCCAAGATATCAGGATTTGCCAAATGCGGATGATTGCAGACTTGTCTGAGCTTGGTAAGCGCAGCGAGGATATGCACATAGCTCATTTCTTCATCACTATTTGGCATGAGCTTGCGCTTCACATCATCGAGGATTTGCAGATAGAGCTTTTCTTGTAGAGGATTCATCGGCGCCCAGGCGATTTGTTCTTGCTTATCCGGCAATTCGAGCAGCACATCTTTCTTCACACGACGCAATAAGAAGGGCAAAACTTGCCTATGCAAGCCATCGCGCGCCTCGTCATCGTCCTCGCTCTGCGCAAACCTCTTCTTGAAGCGCGGCAGGGTTCCCAAATAGCCCGGCATGAGAAAATCCATGATGCTCCAAAGCTCGGTGACATTGTTCTCTATGGGCGTTCCCGAGAGGGCAAGACGATGCTTCCCGCTCAGCTTTTTGATCGCCGAAGTGCGTTGTGCCGACACGTTTTTGATGTTTTGCGCTTCGTCTAAGACTATCCACTCAAAATCCATCTTTCTGAGCACATCCAATTCACTGAGCACCATAGAATAGCCGATCAAGAAAAAGCGGATATTCGGACTCTTGAGCACATTTTGCCGATGCTCTTTGCTGCCTTCGACGATGGCAAAACTGATGTTTGTATGGAACTTTTCAATCTCCGCCGCCCAGTTATAGAGCAGGGTTTTGGGGCAAATCACGATGCTCGTTCGCTCAGGCGGAGCGGACGCCACGAGAGCAAGCGCTTGAATGGTCTTCCCCAAGCCCATCTCGTCAGCGAGTATGCCGTTTAAGCCATAGTTTTGCAACATCTTAATCCAGGCGATACCAGACTTTTGATAGCCACGCAAGACGCGCTGTAAGTTTAGCGGCAATTGAACTTCCTCTTCGAGATGACGGCGTTTGAGATCGCGGAACATCGCCTGAATGAAGTCATCACCATAGATGCGGAATGCAGGATTTTCCTCTTGCAAGCGCTGATAATATGGCAAGTTACGGATGCGTGCACGATAGACATTATCAATATCTTCTTCGCTTTTTGAGACCAGCTTCTCTATCTCGCTAAAGATCTGCGGATTGGTGATATAGAATATGCGCCCGTCAACGGTGTGCAAAAACTCTTCATCGGAGCGGAAAAACGCCTTCAGTTCCTCGTGCGAAAAGCGCAGGTCTTTATGCCGATAGGACACGTTATAGCTAAACCAATCAATGTCTTCGGTGCGGCTTATCTCAAACTCTGCTTCAAGGCGTATCTTGGTGACAAACTTACCGCTGAGCTCATCTGCAACTCGGATATCCCACTCCTGCTCATCAATCTGAAATATTGCCTCTTTGAGATATTCAAAACGATCAGGAGTATAGAGCAGTTGCGCCTTTTGCTCGAATCTATCCGTCTGCGCAGGCGGCAACGAACTCAATACTTTCTTCACCTTATCCTCAAGATCGTAGGGCAGATAAAACCACATTTGCTCATCATATTGCACAGGTTTTGCAAAGATGAGCGGCTTGCCAAAACGCAGATGCGAGAGTGGGATTTCATAGATTTCATCATAGATCAAGGCGCCTTCGAGCAAGATGTCCTCACCTAAAGGCTTGATATATATGCGACACTGAGGCGGCGTGCTGATGATAGGCGGCAAGACGATATCCTTGTCAAAATCAAGATATATGTTCTTTTTGCTGAGGTGATCGCGCACGATTGTGCGATAGAAAACGAGGTCTTTATCATTGAGTAACATATTGCCGGCAAACATCTTATCTATCACCTCATTGGTGAAAGGAAGGTGAAGTTCATAGACCTTATTGCGGAAAAACAGCCAGGCAGGATAGCCGGAATACACGGCAGAAAGCTCCTCAATCAAAACGGGACTAAGGCGGAACGCACTCTTGCCCGCAGGTTCAATACGCAAAGACAATTCAAAAGGGTTTTTCGCAAAGACAAGCTCTTCATTGGTTTCGCTGATCACAAACCGCGTGGAAAGCGGTTTCATCCTCACCAAAAGACCGGCAAAGTCAGGTTTATTCAAGGACCAAAAGTGGTTTTTATTGCTATATGCCGAGCGCGTTTGTTCTAAATGAGCGATGAAACTCTTGAGGTTTTCGTCAAAAAGCTCGTCTTCGGGAAAGCTGATTTTGTCGGGATTTGTTCCGCAAAGATATTTGGCATAAGCAGAGAGGTCAATCCCCTCAAAGCCGCGATGATAGACGCGAACCTTGCTTTGCTTGGGGTTATAAATCCCCTCAATCTCAAAGAATGCGTCGGCGATGCCGTCCAAAAGCCGATTTGAGCCACGCAGACTATCGCCATCACCGGTCTGGATGATCTCTTCTTTAAAAATGTCGTCGGAAATATAATTATAGGCATAAAGCAAAAGGGAAAGATAGTGGCGACAGCCCTCGTCCCGGCCGCATTCAGCGCAATGGAACTCTCTGATTTTCTGGGCTTTAGTGTCATATAGGAGCTCGACCCATTCACTGAAATAGGAGCGTTTTTCCTCAGTGGGATAAAAGCGCATCAGAATATTGCCGGATTCGTCCTCAGTGTGCCAATACCAAAGATCACCCTCTTCAAAGACACTGACAGCGTGATTGAAAAACCAGCTATTAGAGCGCTCGTGATAGTCTTTCGCAAAAAGCCTTGCCATGATATTTCCTTAATATTTAATCTGGTAGTATATATGAGGACTGCATTATTTTGTCAATACATTTATTTGCGGAGAATGCGATTTGTGAGAAAATGAGGGGGTTTTTACCGCGAATATTCGCGAATGGATGCGAATGAACGCGAATGAAAGTTACTCTGTTTCCAAAACGGTGAACATATCAATAAACCCTAAAACCACAACTTCTCGGTGTTTTCGGTGAGCTCGGTGGTAAAAAAGAAAACAAAACAAATCAATCAAGAACAAATCAACCCCAAACTAAAAAACCACGAACTAAAGAACCAAAGAACCACGAACTAAAGAACTACAAACTAATTAACTCCCTAAGCCTCTCATAGAGTTCCCCCACCTGCCTACGCCGCTCATATTTAACAAGATGCAGACTGTGTTTCTGCCTTCTGGGATTGTCCTTGAGCATCACCCTCAAAATCCCCTCTATAGACCTTGCAGACTCCATCGCCGCAATATATTTTGCCCCGCATTCTTCCAACAGCTTCGCTGCTTCATTATTCTTGGGAACCAGCGCAAGAATCGGCATGCCAAGTCGCAGATATTCAAAGACTTTAGAGGTGAGTGTTCCCTTGGGACTACTGCTATTGATGATGAGAATCAATGCATCGGATTTCTGCATTTCGAAAAGTGCTTCGGCATGACTTTTGGGCGGAATAATCTCAATCTTATCCACAATCCTGCTTTCTTCTATCTCCCGCATTGCCTCAAGGTTATAGCTGCCATAAAGCCTGATACGGATGGGCTTTTTGCTCACGTTTTCCTCATCAAGCTTTGCGATTGCCTGATAGAGAGACTTCAGACTGCGCCGTGCATAGAGCGCACCAAAATAGCTGAGCGTGAAATAATCCTCATCCGGCGAGGCAGAAGGCAAGCCGCAATAATCCTCTTCATCATGCCCGTTATAGAGCACATAGCTACGCGAAGCCAAATCGGGATCAAACTCACTTTTCAGTTCATCGAGAATCCCCTCTGTTGCCGAAACCACATAACTCGCCGAGCGGAGTATCTTCCTCTCTAAAAAGCGGTTTAGCTTACGTTTAAGCGCGCTACCCATAAGATCATAATCCGAGAGCAGCGTCCAATAATCCCGATAGTCAATCACCAGCTTTTTGCCAAACTTACGCCCCAAGATCCACCCCGCCAAGGCAGAGGAAAAAGGTCCGCAAGATACATATATCATGTCATAATCTTCACTTTTCAGCTCGCGATAAGCCTTCGCAAAAAGATTAGGAAGCCAAAGCTCTTTATCATCGATGAGAAAGAGGCGCCTCACAAAGAGTTTGAGCCGCTCCGGACTCTTTTTATAGATCGCCTCAGATGACGAGCCATCGCCCTTACTAAAACGACGCAAAAGCGACATCGGGTCCCAGGAAGGAACGCGGATAATCCGTTCTGCCAGTGAACTTTGCACCAAACTCTCATCTTCATAGGAATATTGAATTTGCCCCACAGTGAGCAGCGTGATCTTCGCTCCGCACTCCGTGAGATATTTCACGCTTTTGAGGTTCCTGAGCGAGGCAGGCCCCCCCAAAGGCGGATAGAAATAGCTGATATATAGGATTTTCATGAGAGCCTGTCAATCAGTCCAAATAATGCAGGTTCAAGACTTTCCCAAACGAAGCGAGTCTGAGAAATATCCACACAGCGTGCACTCATCGCCGCATATTCTTCATCGGAGAGCCTCAGCATCTTGATGATGGTCTGCGCTATATCTCTCGCGCGGAAACTGGGACTGAGCGCGCCGAGTTCATTGTGATGAATCAGCCCCTGCATCAGCGAAGTCTTGATCGAAATCACCGGCAAACCCGCGGCAAGATATTCCAAAACCTTCAACGATGGACCCTGGCGCATGCGCCAATTTGAAGGATTGAAAAACCAGATTCCAAAGCGCGAACGCTGCAACAAAAGCCCCACTTTATCCGCCGGAATCCACTCTTGATAGAATATCGTACGGTTGAGATTATAGTTACTTACGCTGTTATTAAACTCGCGCTGAATCCCCTCATTGGCAAATTTGCCCACGATGAGAATCCTCAGCAGAGGATAATCTTTTTTGAGCAGAGTGGCGGCTTTGAGCAGTTGCAAGATGCCGCGATCCTTGCTGATTCCGCCGATATAAATCAGGTCAAACCTCATCTTGCAGAGATCGCTGAGTCCATGCGGGACGTCTTGGCTATTTTCCCAAACTCCGGCAACCGGATAGTTGGGCAAAACAATATGCTTTTTAGGCGAGATTTTGCCGGACAGAAGCTGATGCAAGATGCCCTGATTCACGGCGATGATGCCATCCACGCGGCGAGCAAGCACACGCTGATACATCAGATAGGCAAAGCGCATGAAATAGCGAAGCGGCACTTGATAACGCTCCGAATGAGCGTGGGCAAAAAACTCATGAATGTCCCAGACCACACGACAGCCCAAACGACGCCTTAAAAGCAGGGCAACCGGCACGGTGAGCGGCTCCACGGGGATCACGATATCCGGCTTCAGGCGCAGACATTCCCTATAGAGCGCAGGGAGGATTTTGTTCGGAGACTCTGCATCCACGATGATCTGAAATGGGTTTGATTCTTTATTGATCATACCCTTGCCGGACAAGACATAAGTCTCAGCCTTTTGCGCCAGACTTTGCGCCAGCTTGTGGTAGAGACGCACATCGCTGGTGAGATGTGAATTTGATATGATGCAGATCTTCATTCATTATACCTCTTTTTTGCTATTAGATTGAAGGGGCAAATGTTGTCAAGAACTATTGGCGGCGGGGCTCGCTGTGCTCGTCGATTTAGCGATTTAACGATTTAGCGAGGGAGCTACGCTGTCGCGGATGGTGTGGGAACGCCCCGTTGCCACGAGCGACAGCATTCCTTATTAGATAGAACATAGATTTAACAGATTTGCATGGATGAAAGGATAGAAAACTGCGTTTTCTCGGTTAACGAGGGCGTTAACCTACCAGATATCAAGTGACACTAACAGAACAAAGATGCCCTCAGCCGAGGGCATCTTCCAATCATTTACTTACTTTTTATCTTATCAATTTGCCGTTCTACAAACCCGAAAACCAACATAGTTGTCCTTATTAGAAGGAGCAAAGTAGCCGCGATATGCAACCCGGCAGCGGTCGCCGTAGTTGACCCAAGAACCTCCGCGCAGAACACGGTATGACCCGCTCTCAGGACCGCTTGGATTATCGGAAGGACTACTGCTGTAATATGAACGATCATACCGATCCCAGCACAATTCATAAACATTGCCGCTCATATCGTATATGCCAAGCCCATTGGCAGATTTACCTCCAACGGGATGCGCAATGCCATCTGAATTATCACAATACCAAGCAACGTCATCAACAATATCCGAGCCACTATAGAGATAATCAGGACTATTTGCAGCACCGCGTGCGGCATACTCCCATTCTGCTTCCGTGGGCAAGCGGTAGCCATTGGCATTCCAATTACAGACTGCAGCATCCCATGTAGCATCATACCAATAGGGAACGATACCCCAATCATCAGGATTAGTAGAATCGCTGATGCTATACACCGGCGTTAGTCCTTCTATTATGCTGCGTAAATTACAGTATGTTATAGCATCATACCAATTTATAAAATAAACAGGATAATTGCTGCCTACTCCATAATCTAAAGCCGGATTGGAGCCCATGACAGCCTGATATTCACTTTGCGTCACTTGGTATTTACCAATGGAAAAGGAAGAAAGCGTCACGCTGTGAGTAGGAAGCTCATTGCTTTCTCCACTTCCCTGCGTCCTACCCATAGTGAAAGTGCCGGCCGGAACAAGGACCATCTCGGTGGGAGAAAGGAAGTTAGCAGTTGCAATATCGCTATCATTCCAGTCCTCTTTAAACGCCCTTGCCTTTAGCATTGTATTTGGATTAATCTGTATTGCTCCCTCATAAAGAGTTGAAGAACTCGTTGGGCTTATCCCATTTGTCGTATAACGAATCACAGCACCCGCAGTTGCACAACTGATTAAAACGCTTTGAGGAGAATCAACGACACCTCCTGCCGGATTGAAAACCGGCGTTGCGACAGTTGGCATATTAATAATATAAGACACACTTGAAATATCACTATCAATCAACCCAGCTTTGAAGGCTTGTGCAATAATCGTGGTATCTGAATCAATCATGATAGGTTCGCTATAAACCGGGGAGGCGACACCCGGCGCGCTTCCATCTGTGGTATAAAGGATAGCAGCACCTTTTGTAGCACATTTGATGGTCACATATTGTGTACCTTCATAAGTCCCCGTTCTGGGGCTAAATGTGGGTGTTGCCACCTTTGTTTCTTTAGGCTCTGTTGTTTTCTCGCCACAGCTTAATAATAGAATAGACAAACTCAATGCAAAGATAATAATGGCAATATCTTTGAATTTTTTCATGGATTTACTCCTTCGGATTTCTTTTTGCCGATATTGAAAACTGCAATTCTCTTAGTATCATCGCAGTGTCCAACTCTTTGTTTTTCAGGCTTGTGAGGGGTTTGTTTCGCTCCCTCGTTATTAATGTTTTATGTTTATTGATATCATGAGTTGCATCTTATATGTTTATGAAATATTTGTCAAGTTTTGTTTGATAGAAAACTGTGTTTTCTCGGGCAACAAGATGTTATTCGCCCAAATTTAAGGGATGCGCCTGCGCATAGCATAAAAAAGCCGGCTAAAGCCAAGGTTACGAAGTGTTTAGCTCAACGATGACTCGTTAAATCGTTAAATCTCTAAATCGTTAAATCGTCGAGCGAAGCGAGCCTAACTCACTCTCTCCCTATAGGTTTCTGCTTAGCGTGCGCTCATGATATGGTCATGCCCATGACCACATCATGACCATATCATGACCAGAACCCAGTAAGGAAGCCCTAAGAAAAGAGCAAAAAAAGAGTGGAAATTGAAGCAGAAAAAGATGGGATTTTCGCAAAAAACAATCGGAATAATTGACTCAACAACCCGCAACACAAAAATACATATTGACAGAATAATCCAAAATGATAGAGATGCAGAAACTCTGATTGAGTTGATTAAAACTTACTTTTAAGGAATCGCAACTCAATTATCACAACACAAAAAACTAAGCCAAAGGAGAATCAATGCTCAGAACATCGCTTTTATTTTTATCACTGCTTGTTCTCTCCGCCTGTGGATTCATGCACAACGCCCATCCCTATAACGCGATTGCGCCTGAAACATTAGAAGGTCAGATGCGTGGTGGTTTTGCTTCTACCAACGATATATTTAGGGCAGGAACATATGCTCCGGACAGTTTAAACACTCAGATTTACGATCACGCTCCGCAACGAGTGTTTTTGGGGTCTTTCCCCTCTACCGTGCGCCTTGGCTTAGGTAAGGGCTTTTCGGCGGGTTATGATTATAGCGTGGTTATCAGCGATGCCTTGCATCCCAGAGGTTATGAACAGATGTTTCCTGAATTAGTGATGTGCACCGCCCTCAAGCTCCACCTTGCGAAGTCTTTGAATTTGGGAAAGGATTATCATGTCTCACTATCTCCGGGGGCTTATATCTCGCAAGGCGTCAAGGGGTTGAGCACAAAACGGCATCGCATGAAATATAGACATCGAGGTGTGGAACTGCCTCTCACCTTTAGCAAAGAGTTTCATAAGCCCATAAATTTCGTGCTGAGCGGAACTCTTCGCGGTGCAAAAGACACTTTCAACGGAGATATTTCATATCCTGCGCCTTGGGCGTGGGGTAATTTTGACTTCCCGAATCAGCCTAAAAACAAAGTAGAACGTTATGCGGCGATGGTGCATACAGATATCCTGCTTTCCCGCAATTTGGGACTCGTGATGCAATATGGCAGAGAATATGTGAAAGGCAAAGACCGTAGCTTGCAAAACCCAATCTTGTATCTCGGCTTTAGTTTTAGCGACAAAGCTACAAAAATCTTAAAGCCTCCTATCGCAGAATGAGATAGCTTTTATATTAAGTCATGGGAAAAAACGAAACCAAAGGAAAATCAATGCTCAGAACATCGCTTTTAATATTGTCCCTAATCTTTCTTTCCGCCTGCGGATTTATGCACAACGCCCATCCCTATAATGCGATTGCGCCTGAGGCAGCAGAGATTCGGTCAATCTATGGCATTTCTTCGACCGGCGGCATTTTACGAGCGGGAACATATTCTCCGGATAGCTTGAATACCGATATACACAATCGTGATTTGGAATCAAGGCTTTTTAGGTCTGTCCCACAATCCATACGCCTTGGCTTGGGCAAGGGATTTTCGGCGGGCTATGATTTTAGCATGGTTAGCAGCACTGACTTGCATCCCTCCGGTTTTGATCAGATGTTCTCTCCGACAGTGACATGCACCGCCCTCAAGCTCCACCTTGCTAAGTCTTTGGATTTGGGAAGAGATTACCATGTCTCACTATCTCCGGCTATCTATATCTCGCAAGGCGTGGACGCTCTAAGCACAAGGCGGCATCGCATGAAATATCGACACAAAGGAGTGGAGCTGCCTCTCACCCTTAGCAAAGAGATTCATAAGCCGATGAATCTCGTGCTGAGCGGAACTCTTCGCGGTGCTGAGGACACTTTTAGAGGAGATATATCATATCCCTCCCCATTCGCTTTTCATTATTATGATTTCTGGGATCAGCCTGAAAACAAGGTAAATCGTTATGCGGCGATGGTGCATGCGGATATCCGGCTTTCATCCGAGCTGGAGCTCGTGACGCAATATGGCAGAGAATATGTGCGAGGCAAAGACCGCAGCTTGCAACATCCAATCTTGTATCTCGGAGTGAGGATTAGCAACAAATCTCTGCAAATCCTAAAGCCTTTTATCTCAGAATGATATAGCTTTTATATCAAAATGATATAGTTGATTGGCAAGCCAAGTCGAAATATTCCTGTAAAACGCTGATTTTTGAAGAGATAGATTAGTATTTGGATTTGGCATGCCAATTGCATATATTATGTTTATACACAATAAAAATGCTTCAAGGAGAAAATAAGATGAAAAAGACACTTTTTTTAACGCTAATTTTGAGTTTGCTCTTTGCTGTGGTTATGGCAAATGAGACCGCGAGTGATCCCGGCGACGGACCTAAAGATTCGCCCGTGAAAATCACCGTGACCAAGGCGCCTACAGACCAGACGCCTGATGCTGCATATTTTGGTGTTATTGCCGAAGATATCAATTTCCCAAAAGCTCAGGAATTGGGTTTGAGCCACAATTATGGCGTTTTGATCTCTTGGGTCAGCCCGGAGTCTCCCGCTTGGCATTTCCGCCTGCAGGAAGATGATGTTATCCTTTCTATAAACAACCAAAAAATCACTAATATGGCTGCATTTGACAAGGTTCTCAAAAGTCTGAGAGCAGATGATCAGATCACTCTGGAAATCTTTCGTGATGGCGAAGAAATGGGCTTGGATATGACGGTCGGCGCACGTCCCGGCACTATCGGAGAAGATGTGGAAAAGGCTCGTATTCCCGGCAAGAAGCGCCTCAGTCCCGGTTATGGCGGCGGTGGTTGGGTGCCGATGTTGATCACTTTGGATATGACAGATGTCAACAATTTGATCTCTGATGGCCAATTAGGGTTCAAAGAATATCGCTCTTGGGGAGTTTTGCAGCAGGGTGTTGCAGGAAAGTTCCCCATTGGTAAAGGCTTTATGCTCGGTGGACAGGTGACATCCTTTTCGGATACCAAGAAAAAACAAAACGAAGCTGATCCCAGATACCACGTTTGGATGAAATATAACAACCTTTTGGGTGGCGTCACCTTGGACAAACGTATTCCATTTAGCAAACACTTTGTCGGAAGCTTGGGAATCATGGTGGGGGGTGCATATCAGGAAATGGAGTTCCTCAATACAGACTCAAATTATGACTGGAATGTGATGCCAAACACCATCACCGGCACAAATAACACGCATTTCCTCTTGCATAAAGGATATCTCACCATACAGCCGAGAGCTGAGTTGCAATATCACTTCCTTTCATGGCTGGGATTGCGCGCAGAAGTGGGATATAACTACGGCTATTCTCTGAATAATGATTGGCGAGTACAAGGCTTGTCAGGCGAAACTTATGAGATTCAGAATTCACCGGATACCACTTTCCAAGGTATGACCATCACTGTTGGTCCTTGGTTTGGATTCTAATATAAAATTATAACACTCCCTAAACATCCTGCCCCCCTTCTTTTTGTTCAAAAAAGGAGGGGGGTTTTTTGTAGGGACAAAGTTCAATAGGGGATTATATCTTCGTAGCGAATGTCTCCATAGAAAATGAGATAGTTATTTTCACCCTCATCAAAACCGGCATTGAGGAAGTGGTAAAGATCGATTTTCCACCACGTTTCGCGATATTCGGCATCATAGTCCAATTCATAGCCGTGCAAATCAGCTAAGAGCTCAATTATCTCCTCTTCAAAGAGGTCTATGTTTTCATCTTCCATGGAGATGACCACCAGCCAAGAGACCAGTTCGTCTTCATCAGGGGAAAAATATAGACGGATGGTGCTGCCTGCTTGGGAAAATAAGAAGCCTATCTCTCCCATTTCGCGCGTGAAACCCAGGCTTTTAAGCTGAGCGACTGCATCGTCGGCACTCATCCCAAAACTCAGTCCGGGCATGCCTTCCAGCGCAAATAAAGAAACGGAACATAGGACGAATAGTAGCGTGATTAATAACAAGCGAACTTTCGTTTTCATTTGCTTTATTCCATTTATAGTTTTTTACTTAGTTCTTGAGCCAAATAGGAGAAAGAAACAGAAAGAAGCAGAGCAGAGAAGACGGGAATCAATAGAGGTAAAGATAGGAGAACTATATACTTCATGTCAAATCCAACCCTGTAGAAAGGCACAACGGAGCTCACGGTGTAATAAAGCAAGAAAACACCAATAATTGCCCATAAGCCGGTCATTATCCATAGCTCGATGTGGATCATGTTTCTCTTTGTGGTTCCATTGGCGCGATTAACCAGAAAACGTATCCCTGCCAGTAAATAGCTCAGCGAGGTAAGTAGAAATACAATCGCAAGCATGATAAGGATATGGTGGTCGGATAATTCACTAAATCTGTTTTGTTCATAGAGAAAATATCCTCCGCCGGCAAGGCTGATTAGGGCGGTGAGGATGATCCATAAACGGCTGCCCAAGGCGGTAAGCGGTATGTATGGCTTTTCTGAGGGAGGCAGAGCGACTTCGGCTTGAGTGGCTTCATCATCGCCTTCCAGGTTGCCCTCGTCAGAGATCTCATCATTGCTATCATCTTCGTAGCTAATGGTTTCAATATCCGGATTGCGACGTCTAAGCTCTTCTAAAATGGCAAAATAATTTTCACTGTCTGTCTCGGCTTCTTCCAAGAGACTGCGAAGCTGCATCTCTTCAAGTGCGCTGAGATCAAGGTCTGCTAATTGTTCTTGCTCATGTTTGTCTTTTTCAAAATCCATTATTTCCTCTCGGTATATCTATTTAAGCAAACATATTTGTTTGGCTTATGCTGTCAAGAAAAGTCTTTTTGATGCAGCTTGGAGATTTATTATGCAATCTAAGGCAATATGATGGCATCTATTTAGCAAAACTTACAATTAGTTAAGACATATTATGGTAGTGTTTTGCTTTGGAACTGATAGCAGACGGGGCTATCCACATGATTATGACAGAAAATTTCAGCTCAGCCAAAACGCGATCAATAGTAGCAATTGGGCATTTTAGCTTACTTTAAATAATATTTATTCATTATAAATTAATGATTTTGCTTGACATCTTCACAGGGATCCTTAAATTGTCATTTATACTTAGCATGGATAACTAAAGGTATGGAGGTATATATGCTTGGAAAAAGATTCAAGGAACTACGCAAAGAGCTTAAGCTCACGCAGGTAGCACTCGCCAAGCGAATGAAGGTCAATCCATCTGCTATATCCCAATTGGAAAGCGGGAAAAACAGGCCTTCTATGGAAAACATGCTTTTTCTTTGGAAGACGTTTGGTGTTGACTTACATTGGCTTATCACCGGCGAGGGGACGATGTTTGGCAACGAGAAGAAAGAATTGGCAGCATCTAAGAGCAAGGGGTGGAAGACCCTGCAAGAGATGCTTAATAACAGCCTGGAAGAGATTGCGCAAGCCAAGATGGAGCTCGTTGACAGCGGCGTGATAAGCATCCCCGTAAGTGGAGAGATCGCAGCAGGTCCGCCCGAGGAAAGTCATTTCCCACACGCGGATACAATCACCATCCGTAAAGGCCAGCTCAAAGGAGCTCCCGGCAAATTCATCAGTTTGCGCGTGAATGGGAGCAGTATGGAGCCTTCTTTGTATCACGACGATATCGTGATCATCTATCAGTGTGCAGATTGGGAAAAGCTGTCCGGCAAGATCTGTGCAGTCCGCATCGATGGTGCCATCACGCTGAAGATGATGACCTTGGACCACGACACCAAGACGGTGTTGCTATTACCTCTTAATAAAGAATATAAGCCGCTGTTGATCAAGCCTGAGGATCATGAAGATTTTGTTTTGATCGGCAATCTGGCTTCACTTTATAGGCGATATTAAGCCCTCTTGTCGGTTCAGAATTCTTGGTGTGATTTGAGATCAGAAAGAATATTCAAAAAAAAGAATACGAGCCTATTTTGAACTTTAGTCTCTTTGAAGCATGCATCTTAGCTCTATGCACATGTGGCATGGAGCTAAGCTTTTTTTGTGATTTTGTTTGACACATTAACCACATTTGCAAAGCATGAATATATTCAAAGCGAGGAGTTGAAAATGTCTTTTGTTCACTTACACAATCACACACAGTACAGCCTTTTAGATGGGGCATGCCGGGTTGACAGAATGATCAAACTGGCTCATGAAATGGGTATGCCTGCCGTGGCAATGACCGATCACGGGAATATGTTCGGTGCGATAGACTTTTATAAGTCTGCAAAAAAGCAGGGGATCAAGCCCATCATCGGCATAGAAGCCTACATCATTAGTGATGAATTGGATTGTGAACTCAGCAAAAGTAATGTGCGCCATCATCTCATACTCCTTGCGCAAAACTATCAGGGCTATCAAAACCTGATGAAGCTCTCCTCCGCCTCTTATATCGACGGTTTTTATTATAAACCCAGAATGAGTAAATCTCTCTTAGCCAAGCACACCGAAGGGCTAATCTGCCTCTCAGCTTGCGTCAAAGGCGAGATTCCGTGGTTGATCTTGCAAAACAGAGCACAAGAGGCAAGAGAGGCGGCACTTTGGTATAAAGAACTCTTTGAGGATAGATATTATCTTGAGATTCAAGACCACAATCTGAAAAGCGAAAAAGAGGCGATGCCCAAGCTGATTGAGCTCGCCAAAGAGCTGGATATCCCCCTTGTTTTGACCAACGATTGTCACTATCTGCACAAACAAGATCACGAAGCACACGACATCCTGCTTTGCATCCAAACCGGCAAGCTTTTGGAAGATGAAAACCGCATGCGCTATAACACCACCGAGCTCTATTTCAAATCTCCCGACGAGATGAAGGAGCTCTTCCCCGAATATCCTGAGGCCTATGAGAATACGCTGAAGATCGCCGATAGCATCGATCTCGAACTGAGATATGATGACTTCTTGCTGCCACAAGTGGAAACGCCGCAGGAATATCAGGACATGGGCGACTATCTGAAACACCTGTGTTATGAGGGAGCAAAGACCAAATATCCCAACATGAACGAAGAGGTTAAGAATCGAATTGATTATGAATTAGGCGTGATCAAACGCATGGGCTTTGAGGGCTATTTCCTCGTTGTGAAAGATATCATCGATAGTGCGCGCAGTCACGATGTTCCCGTGGGCCCCGGCAGAGGCTCGGCAGCCGGCAGCATCATCGCCTATCTCTTGGATATCACGAAGGTTGACCCCCTTAAATACGGCCTTCTCTTTGAGCGTTTTCTCAATCCCGATCGCATAAGCATGCCTGACATCGATATTGATTTTTGTGCCCAAAACAGAGGCAAAGTTATAGAATATATCGTTCAACGCTATAACAGAGAAAGCGTTACACAGATCATTACCTTTAGTGAACTCGGCGCAAAAAGTGCCTTCAAAGATGTGAGCCGTGTGCTTTCCGTTCCTGCTGCTGAGGCAAATCAGGTGACCAAAACCATGCCGGGAAACGTCAAGAGCATTCAAGAAGCCCGCAAGCAAAGCTCTGAATTTGCTCAGCTTTTGCAGGATAACCCGCTCTATCAAAAGATCTTTGACTATTCCTATGTGTTAGAAGGGCTCATCCGGCAGACGGGCATACATGCCGCGGGAGTGGTGATCGCCCCAGGTGATCTAACCGACTATGTCCCGCTGGCTTGCAACAGCCAAAAAGGCGGTGAAAACGTTGTCTTAGTCCAATATGAAGGCAAGTGGCTGGACGAGCTTAAGATGCTGAAAATGGACATCTTGGGGCTCAAAACGCTCAGTATCATCAAAAAGACTATAGACTTAGTATTGCAAAGCCATGGCACAGCGATAGATATCGACACTATCCCCTTGGACGATCAGGATGTCTTCCGCATGCTCGGCAAAGGCGAGACCGATGGAGTGTTTCAATTTGAAAGCGACGGCATGCGCAAATATCTAACAGAACTCAAGCCAAACATGTTTGAAGACCTCATCGCAATGGTTGCGCTATATCGCCCGGGTCCCATGCAATTCATTGATAGCTATATCGCTCGCAAGCACGGACGTGAAAAGGTGAGCTATGACCACCCCTTAGTGGAAAACGCGCTGAAAGATACCTATGGCGTGACGATCTATCAGGAGCAGGTGATGCAGATGTCTCGCGAGCTCGGCGGACTCAGTGGCGGCGAAGCAGATATCCTTCGCAAAGCTATCAGCAAAAAGCAGACCGATCTCATGCAGATATATCAGGGAAAGGTGATTGATGGCGCACTTCAAAACGATGTCCCGCGCGTTGTGATGGAAAAGATTTGGAGCGACTGGCTGAAATTCGCCGAATATGCATTTAATAAGAGTCACGCAACTTGTTATGCCTTAGTTGCCTATCAGACTGCATGGCTCAAGACTCACTATCCCGTGGAATTCATGGCTGCACTTCTCTCTTTGGAAGATGACCCCACCAAAGTGACCACCATCATCGGGGTGTGTAAAGATATGGCTATCAACATCATCCCGCCGAACATCAATCGTAGCGAAGCTGAATTTAGTGTGCATGGCAAAGAAGTGCTCTTCGGCTTGCGTGCCCTCAAAAACCTCGGAGAAGCCGCTATCAACTGTATCTTGGAAGATAGATCAGAAAACGGGACGTATAACAATATCTTCAACTTTTGTTCGCGCATGGATAGTAGCTCGGTGAACAAGACAGTGCTCGAAAGTCTGATTGCGTCCGGCGCTTTGGACGATCTGGAAGGAAGCAGAGCCCAGAAATGGGAGGTCATAGAACAAGCGCTTGCTTTTTCCTCCGGCGAACAAAGAGACAAGAAAATGGGGCAAACTTCGCTATTTGATCTCATCTTAGATGAAGACGAGGAGGATGATTATTACCCGGAACTGCCAGCCGTGAAAGACTGGGGAAACCTGCATAAACTCGAGAATGAAAAGAAGGTTTTGGGCTTTTATATGAGCGGGCATCCCTTGCAGGAGCTGAAGCCCATGGTGGATCTCGTCAGCACGGCAAACTCCGAAAAAGGCAAATTTGCTCAGGGTGAGATGAGCCTTGTCGGCATCGTCAGCGCCGTTTCGCGCAAACGAGATTCACGCGGCAATCCCATGGCATTCTTCGAGATGCAAGATTTGCACGGCAACTTTGAGGTTCCACTTTTCAATAAGGATGTTGGTCGTTTTGCCGACATCTTAGAAGAAGGCAAAGTTTTTTATATCGAGGGCAATAGAAGCACCTATAACGGCAATGAAGACACCATCTTGCGCGTTCTGCCAAAAGTCGTTATCCCCTTCGAGGAGCTTTCGCCCAGACTGAAGGGAACGCTGGTCGTCAAAGTTCGTGATTTCGAGCTTAAAGCCGGCATCCTGAAAAAGATGACCCCACTTATCAAAGAACGAGGTGCAGTGACATTACTCCTGGAAGTAACTACCTCGAGCGGAGATACATATCAGATTGAGGCAGGTTATCCAATCGCCGTCAAAAATGAGTATGTAAACTTTTTGACAGTTAATAATATTAAGCATTTTATGGTGGGACAAAATGTCCAAAGTCAAGATTCTTAGCGTCTTTTTCTTTCTGTTTCTTTGCGTGTCTGCGCTTTCGGCTCAGGAATTCCTCTTTGAGAGCTATGGCGAGAAAGTCGAGGCACATCTGCTTCTCCCCTATGATCTGTTTATCTTTCCAAAAGACGCCGATCATGTGAATTATCAGCTCTCTATCGAAGTAAGAAACTCACGCAAGAAACAGGTGGTAAGTCAAGAAATCAGTCTCTCTATTCCCAATCGTGTTTGGCTGGATAGGTGTGCTGTGCCGGTGCTTCAGAGCTGGGATCTGGATTATGGCAGCCATACCGTAAATGTTTTTTTAAAAAACAAGCAACTGGGTGATAAGAAAAGCTTTAGCAAGACTTTTAACAAAGGCACTAACGACACCGAGGTCGGCTTGGCATATATCATCGCCGAAAAGGAAGGCTTTGAATATATCCCGCAAGAATTAGACCTCAGCTTTCCCGATAAACTTACGCTGAAACAGAGATTCTCCTTGAATATTGGGCAAATCATCCTTGAAGCCGATTCTCAGCGCAGTCTTTTTTTTAACCCCGAAAGTCCCTTTGAACTGGAGCTTACAGAGTTTTTTGAACAGGATAGAATCGACCAGATGCTCGTCTATTTAGACGAAAGCAATATCCGCTACAAAGTTGAACCTCTGCTCTATAACGCATGGTTTTCTTTTTCCAGAAACTATAGTCTCAAAGATCAAATGCAACAAATCCGCTATATCGCCACTCAGGCACAGTGGAAAACCCTCAGCAAGGTCCCCAAAGATATGTATGAAGAAGCGATAGAAAGCTTTTGGCAGGCGAAAGACCCCAGCCCGGGAACGCTGAAAAATGAGACGCGGGAATTCTTTTATAAGAGAGTATTAGAAGCAGATCAACGCTTTAGCATCCATAAACACATGCCGGGATGGAAGTCCGATAGAGGTCGCATCTTCATCAAGTTCGGCGAGCCGGATCAGATCACCGCCGAAGCCTTTCCCATCGGGCGAAATCCGAACATCGTTTGGCATTATTACATGCTTAACCGAAGCTTTAGATTTGAAGATGATAGAGGCTTTGGTCAATATAGATTGAAAAACAAAGAAGAAGAGTATGAAGACTTTTAGATTAATCGCAGCAGTCTTTTTTCTTTTGCCAATCTCGCTTTTGGCAAATCAGTATCTTTTCATGCACTTAGATAGCCATCGCTTTTTGGATCAAGACAGAGAAACGGTTGTTTTCTTGGACTATCAGATTCCCTATCAATCCCTGCTTTTTGAGGCAGGGAATGGTGCATATTTTGCTCAGGTGGAAGTGGGGATATCTATCTCTGCCCAAGATTCTCTTTTGAGCGAACAGAAGATCGACGATGTCATCGGCATCACAAATAAATTTGATGCACAATCAATGCAAAAAGCGTATTTTAACCGGATTGCTATCCCTATGGATCAGGATAGTTTAACGATTGTTTTCACCGCCAAAGACATCCTCTCTGAGAAGGTTTTCAGCCGCAGCATATTCTTGAAAGCATTACCCAAAGATAGCCGACTCTCCGATATCGAGCTCAACAATCGCATCAGCGAAGACGACGGCAGCTATATGAAGAAGTTCCGCCGCGGCAGCCGTGTCTTTGAGCCTGCCGTGTCTTTGATCATCAGCAAAAACCACTATGACCACGCCATCATCTACACCGAGCTATATTCTCGCGAAGAAAATCTTGGCGAAAACCTCTTGCTCATCCTCAATCTGAGCCGAGACGATAAAACCGTGATGGAAGACTATTTAGACCTCTCTGTGGTGAACTCTCTCAGCAATGGATTGAGCCTTAAAATCCCCTTGGAAGACCTTGAGGCAGGAACTTATGTGGGCAAAATTAGCCTGCTCTTGGATGATATCATCGAGGAAAAAGAGTTTGACCTCGTGGTAAGCGAAGAAAAGGAAATACTACACCGGCTATTTACCGATATGGATGAAGAATACGCCCTGATGCGCTATTTTATGGTGAGCAAGCTGCCGCGCAACTGGGATAGCATGAAAGAAGAGTCTAAGAGATATTATATCAGTAATTTCTGGAAGGAAATGGCGCTGACCAATAGAATGAGCGTGGATGGCATAATCGATCTCGTTCAGGAAAGAGTGGATCACTCAAATCAATATTTTGCTTCGATCAAACCCGGCTGGCAAACCGATATGGGAAGAGTTTACGTGCGACAAGGGCGTCCCTCAGACATAGAAAAAGGACAAAGCTCCACCGATAGCCGCTTTGCGATCAAAGACTATCAAATCTGGAAATATAGCACCGGCGAGAAGCCCGTCTATCTCTTCATCGACATCCAAATGAATAACAATTATCGCCTGATCTATGTGGACGGCGATGATATGGAAGTAAATAATCCGGATTGGCTGAGATATTTAGGCTCAGATTTTGATGAAAACCTGCTCAGAAATTGACTTTTTACTCAACCCTTAAACTATTCCGATAAGCTTCATTTTGAGGCACTTAACACAGTTTTATGAATTGTTCTTCAATATCTGTGTCTAATTTTCTTCTGCCAAGCTCCATCCATCTCCCATAAGAGCATGCATTGCCGCACCTTACCTATTGGGTTCAGCTCAACGTGCGCTTATGATATGCTCATGGCTATGACCACATCATGACCATATCATGACCAGAACCCAGTAAGGAAGCTATGGAAAATAGGCTGGAATTCGACAAGGGCGGGTGAGCAAATTTGAGGGGAATCTCGTACGATATTAATGACACAACTAATCGTCCCATTCTTTGCCTTGGAAATGGTCACTGCGAATAATCACTTTCAAAAAGATCCGCCACATACCCAAAAAATTCGTCATTTGTGTATTGGTGGCAAAGCCTCAACAGATATATGTGCACGGTGTGGTAATCGGGAAATTTCCGCCGTAGTCGCAGGCAATAAGCACTGACATCAGATGGATTACGATACTTTAGAACTTGGTCTTTCACGCTGCTGAGTTCCATGCTGAAAAGTCGGCGCGCATGTTCAGAATCAAACACCCACCAATAATCATACAAACCCATGGCGCCGATGATGGAGCCATTGAGCACAAAACGTCGCGGTGCATAGGGATATTCATCCACCCAATAATATGTTCCTTCTCCAAAAAGTTCATCATTATTCGCGATCATCACAGTGCTCTTAGGACTCGTAAAATCTGTAAAAGTGTAGAGAATGGAATCAGCTACGGCAGCAAAAAGAGGATTTGAGGTATAGTGATATAATCTGCTATATGCAGAAAGAGCCGTGCCTTGCGCCATGCCGGAATACCAAGGTGCATGATAGGTAAAGCCGGAGCTCGTGAAAGTGAAATCATAGACAAACCAGATGCCCTCACCTTCTCGGTGGGCACGAAGGCGCAGAGCTTCCATGGTCTTAATGGCGTGATTTAGATAGCGCTCTTCTTTTGTATGGCTATAGTCTGAGAGAGCTTCGAGGGCTTTGTAGCTGAGGTTTACGGGATGATAATAACTTTTGTCTTTCCACATAAAAAGACTTACCCCGTTCGAATCTGCCGGCGTGGCATTGATGGTATCAAAGATGCGCTCGCGATTTTTGAAAAGACTGCCGTAATCAACCTTTTGTAGCTGAAACTCATAGTCTATCACCTGATCCAAATATGAAAAAGATGTGGGTTTGCTGCAAGAAGCCAGTAATAGTAACATGATGGGGACAATCATGCAATATCTGATTATATTCACCTTTTTCTTATCTAAGAGGCGTCCAAATCTTGAGCTAAACCCAAACAGATTAAAGTCTCTGCCGAAGTTTTTGGAAGAACTGCGTCTTGCACTAACTACTAAGGTTTTATTCATCTTGACTCCTGTTTTATTTGATTATTATCTTTGCAAGCTATGATAAGAAATTGTCATATTTAGTCAATCTCAATTATTGTGCTTTGCTTTGTCTATTTTGGTTTGTGAACGAGATTTAGAGAATAGGTAAAAAAGCATCGATAAAGTGTTTTATGTTGTAAGTGTGATCTTTTCTATCGTGTAAGACGATAATCACATCAAATCTCGATTCATAGTTGGCGAATTGGTCATTTTGGTTATAATATTCTAACGCTGCAAGCGAAATCCTGCGTTGTTTATGGTAATTCACGCTTTCAGCGGCACTTTCTACGGAGAAAAAAGAACGAGTTTTTACTTCAACAAATACCAAGTGTTGATCTTTTTCTACAATGATATCGACCTCTCCTTGACGTGTGCGAAAATTGGTGCATAGCACTGTGTATCCACAAGTTAGGAGATATTCAGCCGCTCTCTTTTCGCCAGCAGAAGCCAATATTTGTTTATTGTTTTTATTCATGACGCAAGAAAAAGCTTGACGGATAACTTGTCAATGGTATTTGTAGCTCATGATTGTAATCGCATCATAAAACTAATAATTAAACATCACCTCGCATGAGGTGGAGGGAAGTATGAAAAAAGTTATTTTGACACTTATCGTTGTTTCAACGATGTTTGGTCTGTTAAATGCAGCGCCATTTCAGACCCTTGGCATGCTGAGAACGCCAGACGCGTATGTTTTGCCACACAAAGCAGCAGAATTTATGGTCGCAGGATACTATCTTGATATTGCCCAACCGCAAGATGCGGCATTTAAGGGCTTTATGCCTTATGCAATGGTGGGAGCCGGCATATTAGACCGTTTAGAAATCGGTGCATTTGTCGGAAGCAAGGTCAACGATGAGCCTATGGTTTATTTTCTCAATGCAAAAGTAAAGATTTTGGAAGAGACAAACACCCTTCCGCAATTTGCACTTGGAATGGACAACATCCTCTCCAGCCAGAAGTATCATAATGGTCTTAACCTAAATCCCGGCGATGATTTTTATACCCATCCGGATAAGACCGACTATGAAAACTATTCAATCTATGGAGTTGTCTCGAAGCAGGCTTATTTCCTCGGTATGCCTTGGATGTTGAATGTTGGCATGGGATCAAATCGCTTTGCAGGACAGGTTAAACGCTCTCGTATCCTTCAATCAAGCTTTGTTTCTGCTGAGTTTTCACCCGTCAACAATCTCGCTATTCAAGGCGAATTTGACGGTGCAGACTTTAATCTGGGTTTGAGATACAGCTATGATAATTTCTCATTCAAGCTGGGTGCTCAGTCCGTGGAAGACTTAGCGAAAAACAATGGCTATGAAGACAACCTTCGCGTTGCTTTCGCTGTTTCTTATCTCTTTGACAAGTATGCCGAAGCTCATCGCCGTCCTCAGCTTAGCAGCCTTAACAAGCCTGGAATGACCGGCGGCACTGTTGACGTTGGTTCCCAAGGTCAGGCCGGTGGGGTCGTTGTACCGCCCACAGGTTCCACGGGCACCGCACAAAGCATGCTTTCACCTGAAGTAAGAAACTTGTTAGAAGAGCTCAGAATCTTACGTGAAGAACGCAGTAAAGCACAGAAATCTTTGGACGACTTACGTCTGCTTATCCAAGAACTGAAACAATAACTAACATGTATATTGTGTAGCGTGGTGTGTAGGATTCATGCTTCCTAAACCCTTAATAGAAGTGCGCCAGGATGTTTCACAAGCATCCTGGCACGCTATTGAAGACGGCTTTATGCCATTGAACTTCTTGTGAGTAAAAAGTGAGCAGGTTATGAGAAATTTTATAAAAGTATTCTTGATGATACTCTTGTTGCAGGCTTGTCTGTCTCTTGCCAATGCCTTCATCGAAAACCTTAGTGAAGAAGAGATATTAATCCTTGCCGAAGAGTTGCAAGAAGAAGACATAGAGATGCTTATGGAATTCATAAGCGAAGAAAAGCAGATGATGAGAGAGCTTTCAAAACAGTTCCTGATCGACGAGCTTCCCCAACTAATAGCACTTGATCCAGAGCAAGCAGGAATAGCATTGGAGAGCTTTTCCGAATCTTTCAACTATATGAGAGATGAGGAAGTCAGGTATCTTTTGGGACATCTCTATGCGCGTATAGGCCAGACGGATAGGGCTATTGACACCTTTGCCGCTTTGCTCGAAACAGATTTTGATCTTGATTCACGGAAAATGATGGGACTCATGTTCCACAGCATCTTGTCTGAACTCATAGAAGCGGGAGAAAATGAACTGTCATTCCGCTATCTGAATACTATCCTCAGCCACGGATTGGTGTCTGATGAACTCATACTCAGTTATCTCTATCTTTTTTCTGAATTAAATCAGGACAAACAAGATGTGCTCAGCACCATCCAATCCTATATGGAGAACAATGGAACCCTGCTTGAAGTGATCCTTCCAGTTAAAAACTCAGTGTTATCCAGATTGGAACAAATTGATTTTGAAACTTTTTATCAGAACCCAAGTGAAAACAACCTTAAAGCTATTATCCGAGATATAGACCAAATTGAGATAGACCTTGGTGCATTAAATAGCATCGTTCAAGAAATGCCGAACACCTTGTTTAAGCCTCGCTTGAACAAGCAACATAAATCTGAGGTCAAGAAGCTCCAGGAGCTTAGAGACCATCTTACTGTGTATGCCGGAGTGCCTTTGCTCTCCGAACGGGTTCAAGACCAAACTTTGGATATTATCGCACAAATCCGCGTAAGCATACAACAATACTATCGCACTCTTGACATCATTGAAGCCTATTTGAACAAATATTATGCAGACTATGAGGCAGGCCTCCTTGTTGAAGATGAAATCTTTATGGGTGACCTCTATCTTGACAGTGCAATCCAGTTGGAGCAGACGGTTAAGATCTATGAAGAAATGCTTGAGATCCTCGACGAACTGCTTTTGGAAGATATCGAAGCTGGATACCTCGAAGAACTGAGACAACAGCGTGAAGAGATCGTATCGGAAAAAGCTCGCATCGAAGCTGCTCATAGAGAACTGCTCGCAAACGTTGAATTTGAGAGTAGCGAAGATATGATTATCTTTGAAGAGCTGCTTGACGGATATAACGACATTCAAGAAGAAGCTCGCCTAATGACCTTGATCTGTGACGAGATAGAAGATTTTGTGATGAACGATATGACAGACATCTTGGGCGTTGATCTCAAGCAAGCAAAGATTGATAGAGTAGATACCGGCATTCAAGAGCTTTTGGCGGATCAAGGTCTTATTGATGAGCTTGGCCAAGCTTATGAACAGTCTGTCACCGAGCTTGACTTCATCACTCTCAAGCTAAAATATCGTCGCCAGATCGATGAATATGAAGCTTTTATCGCCACACAAAATGAACTTAGCGATGATGAGCTATTTGAAAACCAAGCAATACAGCGCGGTAAACTCTCTGCAATAGCTAACGAAATTGAGGCCTTCCGCAGAGAACATCCCAATTATCAGGGGATGATTCAGCCCACCGGGATATATTTTGCACAAGAAGCTGACCTTCATTATATGTTGGGTGAATTAGAGTATTATGCTCATCCCGAAGATATGACGATCGCACAGAATCATTTCCGCAGCGCTCTTAGATTAGATCCGAAATTCCCCGATAGAGACCTCGCTCTTTATAACCTTGCCTTCATCAGCACTGAACTCATCAGACAAGAAGTGGATAACAACAAGATTAGCTATCGCATGAATGCAAGAGTAAATGAAGAGCCTCCGGCAAACAGCATCTATTCCGTGGCAAACTTTGCCGAACCTTTTAACGCTCTTACCGAGATCGTGAATAACTATCCGAATTCAAAAATGCATGAAGATGCAATATATCGTCTCGGTCTTTTGAACTTTAGCTTTGCTCGCGACTCGAAAGACCCCGAGCAATATGAAGATGCTGCACTTGCCCACTTCAACCAGATCATTGCCAATGAGGATAGTCCTCTTTATTATGAGGCACTTTATCAGCGTGGTTGGGTTCGCATGAACAGCTTTGAACACGATGTCTTGCGCCAGGCTATGGACGATTTTGTCTATATCCTCTTGGCCATCGATGCAGGTCACATAGAAGACCCTCAACTCGTTGCTGACTATCGCCAAGACGCCGTGGATAACATCGCCTATTGTCTCATTGCTTTTGACGGAACAGACTTCTATTCCCAGACCAAGAGTGTGGCTGAAGTTCAAAGAGTCTTCAATAACTATAGCAATGAAGAGGTGATGGAGCAGATCATTGACGGCGCAATTCGCAACAAGTTAGACCTCAGCGCATCCACGCAGGCTGTTGACCTGTTGGAACTCAAGCTGAATGCAGTCCCTTATTCCTATTATAATCCCGTCATCCTCGACTCTATCTTGGTTCTCTATCACAATGCCGGACAGGAATTGCGCGATGACCAAGACCTTGATGCCATCACTCAGAACATCTATCAGAGAATGATTGATGAATATGGCTATGGTAGTAAATGGTATGACGTTAACAAAGATAAAGAAATCAGCCGTCAGCTTGACATCATAGAAAATGCTTATTCCCAAAAAGCTATTCGCTTGTTCAACAATTTTGCCAATAACATTGGACATGAGACCCTAAACAATTATGACAAGCACATGGCAGTGTTTGAAAAATATGCAGAGCTGCACAATGATGACTATCTTGCCTTCAAGGCAGAACGTGATAGTGTCATGGTGTTTAACTATGCAGTTCTGGCTTCAACAACCGAAGATTCAAAAGACTTTGTCTTGGCAATATCCAAGCTGAACGAATATAACGATAAATATCCCCACAACACACGTTTCTTCGAGTATGAGCAAATGACACTGGAATATGCCAAGGCTCTCTTCGTCAGAGCTCAAAATAACTTTGCCGATCCGGATTTTGTTCCCGTCGAAGGTGATTTTACTGACGAAGATGAGGCCTTCACCTTCCTGCAAAATAGAACTACTCGATATATGAACGTTATTCGCCAAGACGAATATTACACTGCTCAGAGACTCAGAGAAGCAAACGATCTGATTTTGCTCTTGGCAGATACTCAATTCATGCGCGAAAAATTGCCCGAGGCTACTCAGCTCTATTTGCAGGCTCTTCAAGAAGAAGATATCATGACAAATAGCCAAAAGAGAGAAACCTATCTCAAGCTTGCCGACATGAGTGAGCGTCAAGGTGAATATGCCAAGTCTGAGGGATGGTTCCGTCAAGCATTGGCATATGCCCAAAACTCTGAAGATGAAGCAAACATCAGACAGGATATCTTAGTTCAGATTCAAAACAGCTTTGAAAAAGCCAGCGAAAGCGGCGACTTCATCACAGAAGCTAATGAGCGTTTGCGCCTTGCTGCTGAGATGGGAGCCGGACGCGGCATTGAAGTCTTGGGTCAAAAGAACGCTGCTGTGGAAGCTTTCACAAAAGCCGGAGCCTATCAACAGGCAATTGATCTCTTGATGGAATTAGCTGAAACTGACGATACTATTGATGCAGTGTATTACCGCTATCACCAAGCCATCGAGATTGCAGAAGAAAAGATGCTCGACAAGGAATATGCCCAGGCTCTCGAATCAGAGTTTTTGACAAAGTATCCTGCAAGCCTCTATGCCTTCCAGTTGCGCTTGGCTTCAGTAAGTCGCAAAGCAGTGGCAGAAGAGCATGTTCAAGCCGCAGAAGGCTTCTTACAGCTCTTTAATGAAGCCAGAGCAAACACCATCGACTATGGTGACCAAGTGGTCAGCGAATTGCTCATGGACGCTATCCTGATGAACAGCAGAGCAAACCGCATTGAAGAAGAGTACCGTTTGTGCCATCAATTCATTGAGCTTTACCCCGAGCTTCCCGAAGCACTGATATATCTTGAACACATGGTTGTGGGACACAGAGACAGAAATGAGATGGACGAACATCTTCGTCTCGCCAAAGAACTCATGAAAAAAGATCCCTCGAAAGATGGATATTATAAATATTATGCCAGTAGTGAGCTTCACAAGGTCGCTTTGCGCTTTGACGAAGCCTACATCGAAAAGGATTATACCCAAGCATTTGCTATCCGTGATGAATATCGCACAATGCAACATGGCTTTGAAAATGAGGGGCTGAGTTTCGACAACCAAGCTGTCTATAATATCTTTGCCCAAGTTCAAGCAGAATATGATGAGCTGCAGCGCAAGCTTGCCTATCTCAAGAGTTTTGACGATAAGCTCAGTGCCATTGAGCACGGAGACTTCATGAGTAAGACTCCGAATCAGCACGTGAGAGTAAACAATCTTACGACATGGAATAGAAACTTAGAGAACGGCGACCGTCGCATTCCTCTCTTTAACACGGCAACCTCTGCCGAAGTTAAAAAGGTGGAGAAGATTCTCAACGATGGCTTTGCCTCCGGATACTACTTAGACAATGACCGCATCACGAGATCCTATAATCTCATGGCTAAAATCCATGAAAAAGCTGTAGATGTGTTGGACACACAAGTAAGAAGCTATTGGGAAATCACCGGTGAAGGTCGTGAAAATAGAAATTACTATGGCGAAAACTTCGGGATTCTCGTAGAACAGACTGTCTGGCAACAGATCTTGCCTCATATTCAAGCATCTCTTGGCTATCACTCTTTTCTACATACAAACTATTATTTAGCGGGTTATGAAAACAGCTTTACGGAAGCTGCAATCACAGCCCTGAACAAATATGAACAGATTCCTGAATATCGCACCGTGGACTATGTGCTCGACAACCAGTGGCAGATCACCGGCAATCCTCAGAGTGCAGACACAAACATCACGCAGATCAGGACTCCAAAGAATGTAGCTTTGGGTAGCATCAACGTTCCTGCCGAGAACACTCTCACCATCTCTCGCAGCCTGCAGTTTGACTTAGAGCCTGACTTTGCTCTACTTCAGCTCATCTTCCCTCTTGAAATGGATATCTGGGTTAATGGCAGTGCTGTGAGTTCCAGTTGGGTGCCCGTTGATACTTTGGACACAAAGAATGCTGATACCACACGTTATAGTTATATGATCGACGGTTCATATTTTGCCCCCGGTGGAAATGAACTGCAGATTGTCTTTAACAATAATGACTCATCAAGTTTGCAGGCAGCCGCTGCAGTGAAGCTCTTCACCTCACGCGCACGCATCTTGGAGAACATTCCTCCCGTCAGTCAGAGCATTAGCAGCTCGACGAACTGGATTGTTTACCACGTCGATGATGAAGGTGAGGAGATCAGACAAAGAGCAAATCTTGCTGAGAATTGGAACATCGAAAACGAAAACCTCTTCGACTGGGAGATCGCAGAAGCACTGCCGATCTGGATAGTCGAAGATGAAGAAACAACTATAAATAACATCGTATTTGAAACGGAATTCATGATTGACACTCAATTCCTTGAAGGCATGATCGACATCATTGCGCCCGAATCTGTCACCGTCTATCTAAATGACGTAGAAATAGGTGGAGCAATGTTTGACTATGATCCCGAGCCTCTCACGGTCTATAAGAGTCAAATACTAATCGAGCCACATCAGGTGGTGGAAGGACGAAACGTATTGCGTTTTGAAGTGGAAAACTTCAGCGAATACCGTGGAATCATGGCAAACATCCATTACCTCGTTGCCGGTAAGGAGGAAATCAGATGAGGAAATCACTATTAATCCTGCTCTTCGCTTTACTTGGAATCGGCTTCCTTTCCGCCCAATATACAGGAGGCGGCTACATCAATGCTGAGGGAGTCTATGTAGAAGAAGAAGAGTTCGTAATTGAGTTGAGGGACATGGCTCCCGACTCTGGAATCTATAAAATCAAATTAGATACCTTTTTCATGAGCTATAAATATAGGATGGAGCTCACGGATGAGTGTGTCGAAGAATACAGTGAAGAATTACTAAATACATGGCTTAAGGAGTCAAAATGAAAAAGAAACTTAACATCCTGATAATGGTATCTCTGCTTTTAAGCATGGGTATGCTGTTTGCACAAGAGACTGAAGCTGCTGCTGCCCCAGCCCCTACTGGCAGTGTCAACTTTATCGAAATGTACACCACAAGCGGATTTTTCGCTCATCTCATCGCAATTGTCGTGCTAATTGGCTTAGCAATGGCAGTAGTTCGCTACATGCAGTTGTATGTGCGCGAGAAGATTGATGCTGAAAAGTTTTTCTTAAAGCTTAAAAACTTTATCAAAAACGATCAGATTGACGAAGCCATTAAGGTTGCCGGTGAATTCCGCGGAACTACAATGGGCTTTATTTTCTGGAGCGGCCTAACTGTTTATAAAGATGTACGCAAATCCGGTAAAACCGGCGAAGAAGCTCGCATTTCAGTACAAAATGCTTTTGACGAAGCTGTTCTCCAAACAGTTCACAAACTTGACGGCGGCCTTTTCTGGTTTGATACCCTTGCTCAGATTGCCACCTATCTCGGTCTTCTGGGAACCATTTGGGGCTTGATCGCATCTTTTAGCAGCTTGAGTGGTCTCACCGGTGCTGCTGCAAACGTAGCTCTTACAAATGGTATTCAAATGGCAATGGGAACGACAGCTCTCGGTTTGTTCGGTGCAATCCCGCTCACGCTTCTCAAAGGCTGGTTCTTCACCCGTGCATCCAATATCATTAACAATATTGATGAATACAGCGTTAAACTCGTAAACCACATCAACAACTATATTAAGGGCTAAGAGCATGGCAGTATATCGTCCTTCGCAGGCGAGGCAACAAAAGGGCCAGACAGCACCTCAGGAACCAAATTTGATTCCTATTATGAACCTGTTTCTAACCATCATTCCGTTTTTGCTTTTGATGGTGACGATCTCACAGGTTGCGCTGGTCGCCCTTAATTTTTCCTCGGATGGAGGCGGAGGTGGAGAAGGTGGCGGAGATGGTGGCGGTGGCGATAAAGCCAAGCAAATCGAAATTCATCTCATGCTGACGGATAACCAAGCCTTGGGACTTTTCCCCGGCATGGAAGTTCGAGAGCCTGGTACTGACACTGTTAGATTACCTTGGGTACGCGAGAATATCTATGATTTTGACGGTTTAAATACTCTTCTGAAAGCAATGAAAGAGCGTAATACAAGTACTGAAGAAATCAGCATTGTCGCCCACAATGATGTGATCTACGACACTTTGATCCGCACGATCGACCTCTGCAAAGATAATGGCTTTAGTACCGTCCATTACAAAAGCCCAAGAAGTACTTATTATTATTAGGAAGGGGGAGGATAAATATTATGGCATTAAGAAGTTCCAAGCCCGGAACCAGAGTAGTCAGAAAAAAAGCTGATGATGTTCAAGGTCTTTCCATTACATCGCTTTTGGACGTTCTGACGATTATCTTGGTTTTCCTCATCAAAAACGTATCGATGGAAGCCGTGAAGATTTCCGAATTGCCCGATATGATATATCCGACTACTATCACCACTGAGAATTTGATGGAAAATGCAGCCGTGACACCTGTTAAGATCTATACAGATCGTGTCCTTTTGGGTAATGATAACCAATTACTCGGAAGCCCTGCAGACCTCACCGAAAACCCTCAGGTGCGCTCGGATATGGTAAACTATTTGCGCTATGAATTCAACGTCATCCCAGAAGACAAAAAAGATGACGCCTGTTTGATAGTGCAATCGGATTCAAATATCCCTTGCGGATATATCACGGAAATCGTTGGCGCAGCTGTCGGCACCGGTTTTGCGAATATTTATTTTGCAACATTAGAAGATGAACAATGGCTACAACACCATGTTTCTTCTACTGGAAAATAACGGAGGTCAGATGGCAAAGATATTAAGTTTAAGACTCAACTATAAAGATAAGTTCCTGGATTATGCCAAGGAAGGTAAAGAGATCAAAAAGAGCTTTACCGTTGGATCTAACAAATTCATGCAATGGCAAATCCTTGATCCCAAGTTCCCGGACAAACACGTCTTAGTCAAAAAGAAAGGCGGGGAATATGTTTTGAACATGCTACCCGGCGCAAAGCTGAGCGTGGAAAAAGGAGGCAATTCTGTAGATGCAAATTATCTAAAACAGAACAATTTGCTCTCCATGAACGAGCTTACCCTCAAAGAAGACATGAAGGGAACCCTTTCTCTGGCTCCCGATTGGGAAGTGGAGTTTGAATACAGAACCCCTTGGGTTGTCGTGCTTACTCCCGAAGAAAAGGCAATTGTAGCCCAATATGCTCGCAGAGCAAGACCGGATGCAGTAGCCCGATTTAATCGAACCGTAATTTTACTTGTGTTGGCACTTACGATAGTATTCAGCATTATATTTGAGTTATTCCTCAAACCTGAATATAAAACGCAAGCTGACACTATTTCTGAACTGTTACAATCGATGGAACAAAAAGCCCAAAAAGTGGAAGTATCAAAGCTTGATGCACCCACAACCGGTTATGATGTGCCCCCACCCGTTGAAGAAGTGACGGGAGATGATGCAGCTCCGACCACCGGTGCTGCAAGCTCAGGGGCTGCAAGACCAAGTGGACCCTCAGGTTTGGGGGCTGCAATGGGAGGATTTGATCCTAATGCAGTTTCTGCTGCTCCCACAATCTCCATCGTCACCGTTGCAACCGGATTCGCCGTAAACCGTCCCGGTGGCGGAAGACCCGGAAGCGGAAGTGGAACAGGCGGCAGTGGTGCAGGCGGTGGCGCAGGTAGTGCAGGAACCGTCTTTGATCCCACCGCATTGCCGGTCTCCGGTGATGTTGGAAGCGTGGCAACTCAAGGTCCTCGCACCAGTGGCTCACTTACTCGCCCCGAAGGCGCTGTCGGCACACACGTAACAGGAGACGCAAGTAAACTTGCACCCAGCGGAAAAGCTTGGGGAGACATCGTAGCCCAACAAAGGATCGAAGCTGAATACAGGCAAATGGGACTTAGCACCGTTACAGAAGCTTCAATCGGAACCTTGGATGAAGCAGGAAAAGCAAAGTATGCCAGTCTCAAAGACCAAGTCGAATCTCGCAAAGGACAGATCGAAACTGTCTATAGAGAGATGCAAATCAGACAAAGCGTAAGCTTCACCATCACCATCTTTGTTGGAGCAGACGGCTCCGTTCGCGAATCAAAAGTAGTGCCAAATGGACAATATCCTGAAGCATTCGTCGCGAAAGTAAAACAAGTTGTCGATAGCTGGAGATTCAACGTAAGAGAAGCAATGCCATATCAATTCCGCATGCGTGCTGGTTGATAAGCATTACAACCATATATAAACAACATGCCCCGCTATCATGGCGGGGCTTTTTATATTCCTGCGATTCTTATAACGAAACCAGAGCATCGGTCTTGTTTCCATCTGCAATCGCCCAAATAATGAACTATACACTAAGCTTTGCTATTGACAAAAACTCCCGCTCGCGGATATTGAAGATATGCATTATTACAAGGTCTATCTCCCTCTTGGAATCCAAAAAGATTTCAGCTATGCCAGCAAGGACAAGCTCCCTTTTGGCGCGCGCGTCGTCGTCCCCTTGAAAGCCAAGCCCATGATGGGGCTTTGCGGCGAAGAAGTGCGCTCCGAGGGCTATAAATATCGCGAGATAATCGAGGTGCTTGATGATGAGTCCATCCTTCCGCTGGAACTCTTTGAACTCGCCAAATGGATGGCAAACTACTATCATCTCAGCATCGGCAGAGTGCTCTTTGCCATGCTCCCCTCCCGTCTGCAGATAGACATCGATGCAAAGATTAGCTGGATCAGCGAAACAAAACCGCCACACGCCCGATTTGAGCCGTTATATGAGGCGTTAAAAGGCCAAGACGAGCTACGTCTCTCCCAGATCAAAAAACAGCTTAAAAACCAAGCTATATACGCTCTCTGCGAAGAGGCCTTTGACCTTGAACTCATCAGCTACAAGAGCAAATTACGCCGGCGAGACAAGCCCAAAGTGCGCAATTTTATCCGCATTATCCAGCACGATTTTGACGAAGACAAGCTCCCCCTCAGACAACGCGAAGCGTGGGAACTCATCAAAATCGAGAGCGAGCCCTTCCCCATGGCGGATGTTAGCAACCTCATAAGTTATAGCGCCATCAAAGCTTTGGTGAGCAAAGGCATCATCGAAATCTTCCAGCGCGAACTTCGCGAAGCAGAGCTTTTGCGAGATACCGGCGCCAAAGCCAAGGACATCGTGCTAAATGACGAACAAAACACCGCCATCGCCGAGATGTCCGAAAACTTTGGCAAATATGGAGTTCACCTGCTTTATGGCATCACGGGCAGCGGCAAGACCGAAGTCTATATCGAGATGATCCGCAAATATCAGAAAGTAGGCAAATCCGTAATCTTTCTCATCCCGGAAATCGCGCTCACCCCTCAAATGTTGGATAGATTTGACAGCAGCTTCGGCGATAGTCTCGCTGTATTGCACAGCCAACTCACAGATGCACAACGCTTTAACCAATGGCAAAACATCCGCAGCGGAAAATGCAAGCTGATCATCGGAGCACGTAGCGCCATCTTTGCGCCCGCCGTGGATCTCGGACTCATCATCGTGGATGAAGAACACGAACAGAGCTATAAACAAGACAATAGTCCTCGCTACAACGGCAGGGATATGGCAATCGTGCGCGGCAAATTGCAAGGCGCACAGGTGATTTTAGGCTCCGCCACGCCCTCCTTGGAAAGCTGGAACAACGCCCTCGAAGGACGCTACACCCTGCACAAGATGATGAATCGCCCGCTGGATTTCTCCTTGCCCGAAGTGAAAATCATCGACATGCGCGATGCTCACAGCAAAGAGATCATCGGCGAAGAACTCAGCGAAGCCATTGCCGATAGATTAGACAAAAACGAGCAAGTGATACTCTTTCAAAACAGGCGAGGCTACTCCTCCTTCGTGCAATGCCTAAAGTGCGGTGAACTCGTGAGTTGTCCCAATTGCGAGATCGGCATGCACTATCACCGTGATCGCGAAGAAATGCACTGCCACTATTGCGGACACTTCTATCCCAGCCCCAGACGCTGCCCTAAATGCGGCTCTTTTTCCTTTGCCTATGGTTCGCCGGGAACCCAAAAGGTGGAGCAAACCCTCAAGCTGCTCTTCCCCTCCGCCCGGATTTTGAGGCTGGATAGCGATAGCTCGTCCACCAACCTGAAAAGCATGTATAAACGGATGAAGAACAGGGATATAGACATTCTCCTCGGCACCCAGATGATCACCAAAGGACTGGACTTTCCACTCGTCACCTTGGTGGGCATAATCAACGCCGATATCGCGCTGAATATCCCCGACTTCCGCTCTGCTGAACGTAGTTTTCAGCTCATCACGCAGGTTGCCGGACGCAGCGGACGCGCCGAACGAAAGGGCGAAGTCATCATCCAAACCTTTAACCCCGAACACTATGCCATCCGCTATGCCAAAGAGCAAAACTTCTGTGATTTTGCAGAAATTGAGCTGAGATACCGCAAAAAACTCTATTATCCGCCATATTATCGCCTTGGGCGCATGCTCTTTCAAAGCACGGATATACAACAACTTAAGGCGGAGATGCTCCTGCTTTCGGAAACGTTGCCCAAAAGAGACGGAAGCCTCCTTATCCTTGGTCCCGTGCAGGCGCCGATTCCTAAAATCAATATGATGCACCGTTATCACATCATCATCAAAGCGCAGTCTCCTGCCATCCTCAAAGACGCCATAAAACACATCGAAAACAACTTCAAAAGCAAGCTAAAACCGCAAATTGACATCGATCCCGCGATTCTCATGTAGCAAACACGGCTAAACCACTGCTTCCCTATTGATTACTGCTTAGCGTGCGCTCATGATATGGTCATGCCCATGACCACATCATGACCATATCATGACCAGAACCCAGTAAGGAAGCAGTGGGAAAAAGCCAAAACATGCGATATGGAAAGGCAGAAAAATGAGGAGAAAATTGACGAAAAAAACTTAAATATCGATGAGCGGAGTGTGAAAATCTTGAGAGGCAACCATCAGTTTTGCATCGCTGCGAATGCTCTCCAAATAGCTTTTCATGGAGCTATATGCCAATTCAGGAGTGTTATTTTGCTCCGAAAGATGCGCAAGAACCACGTTTTTCAGCCCCTCGTGCATCACTTGCGAGATCAGCCCAATCGCTTCTTCATTGGAAAGATGCCCGAGATTGCTGCTCACTCTCTGCTTTAATTGCCATTCATAGGGACCATTTATGAGCATCTCGTGATCGTGATTACTCTCCAAAATCAAGGTGCTGGAGCCCTGAAGTTTTTGCAGGGTGAGGCGATGAGCAAAGCCTAAGTCTATAGCTACTCCCAGCTTACGCTCGTCATATTCAAAACAAAAGTTGTTGCTGTCCGCCGCATCGTGAGAGGAATAAAAGGGACGAACAAGAATATTGCCAATCATAAAATCTGTGCCGCTCTCAAAATATTGCAGATAGTCGTCCACTTTTCCCAGCTTGTGGGCAGAATATGAATAGGTGTCCGCCGAGATGAAAAGCGGAATATTGAGCTTGCGGCAAAGGGCGCCGGCACTGCGGGCATGGTCGGTGTGCTCATGCGAAACAATCACAGCTTTGATGATGGAATGCGGTTGCCCTAATTCATCTAAAGCATTGAAGATGCGCTTCATACTAACGCCGGCATCGAGGATTATCCCCGTATCTCGGCTGCGCACGAAGATGCTATTCCCCCTGCTCCCGCTGGCAAGAACGGATGTTTGAAACATCGCTGGGTTAATCTACCTTAACTATTCTGTAATATCGGTTGTTAAGCCTGTCATATTCGCTCCAAACTGCATCCGGCGGAGTGGATTCGAGAATCTGGGCGACTCCGGTCACTTGCGCATCGAGGTTGTCGCAATTGTGGAGCAAGACGGCTTCGAGAGTCTGCGGCAGGCGCACCGAGGCTTTTTCATATTCTCCGTGATGAGAAAGGATTAGGTGACGAAGATTGAGGAGGAGGTCTTCGGGGAACCCGGGAATCTGGGTAGCAGCGGCGACCACCATGTTGTCCGCCAAGCTGAGATGCCCCACCAATCTGCCGATATCGGTGAATTCGAAAGAGGCTTCACCGGCATATTCCTCAACCTTGCCCATATCGTGGAAGATCGCACCGCAGATCATCAAGTCCAAAGACACGGGGTAAATCGTTGCGCAATATTCACATAGCCCTGCAACGGCAATGGTGTGTTCGATGAGTCCGCTGCGATAGTTGTGGTGCCAGCCTTTTGCTGCCGGTGCAAAGAGAAACTTTTGGAAGAGCTCTTTGTCGTCGAAAATCACATGCAGGAGACGGTTGAGATGAGGATTTTCCACCTTATCGACAAAGTTCCAAAAGCGTTCCGCAAGGAAATCAGGCTCAAAACGGCTCTTGGCAAGGAAAAAGCTCATGTCATATTCGCTCTTATCCGCAAACCTTAGCCGCGTGACGGAAAGCTGTATTTGTCCTTTAAAATTAACCACTTGA
>Ga0172382_10000857_pt1 | contig 56339 bp, 51 predicted proteins | sample Leawel138RmetaG_FD_122245 | JGI IMG/M metagenome (GOLD analysis project Ga0172382, IMG submission 122245) | Leachate microbial communities from a municipal landfill in Southern Ontario, Canada - Leachate well 138R metaG | ecosystem: Engineered > Solid waste > Landfill > Unclassified | place...
CACCTGCTGGTGAACTACCCGCCCAAGGTGGCCGTCTCGACGCTGGTGAACAGCCTCAAAGGCGTGTCCAGCCGCATGATCCGCAAGCAGAACCACCCGAGCATCCGCGAGAATCTGTGGGGCAGCGCGCTCTGGTCGCCGTCCTGCTTTGCCGGTAGCTGTGGCGGTGCGCCCATCGAGATCATCCGCCAATACATCGAACAACAGCAGACGCCACACTGACCGCCCAAAGAACGCCTACGGCGTCCGCGCTATCCTTCCCCGGCCTGAAGACCGAGGCTTGCCGCGCACCGGGTCAAGAAAGTTCGGGGCGCACAGCGCCCTGTGCATGGGCTGCTAGCGGCCCCGATCCGGCGACACGGCCCGGCCCGCGAGCCCCAGGTAGCTTTCGATGACCCGCGGATGATCCGCCAGCATCGCCGCCGGGCCTTGCAGGACGACAGCACCCGTTTCAAGCACATAGCCATGGTCGGCCACATGCAGGGCGGCACGCGCATTCTGCTCGACCAGCAGGATCGACACGCCGGTGCTGCGCAGGCGGGCGATCGTCTGGAAAATCTCGCGGACCACCCGGGGGGCGAGGCCCAGGCTGGGTTCATCGAGCATGAGCAGCACCGGGCGCGCCATCAAGGCCCGGCCGACGGCCAGCATCTGGCGTTCGCCGCCGGACAGCGTCCCGGCCGGCTGGCTGGCCCGTTCGCTCAGCCGAGGAAAGAGGGCGTAGACCTCATCGAGCGTGGCACGCCAGTCGGCCACGCCGGCACGGTACAGCCGGAACCCGCCCAACAGCAGATTTTCGCGCACGCTCATGCTGGCAAAGAGTTCACGCCGCTCCGGCACCAGCGACATGCCCAGCGCCACGCGGTCCTCGATGTCACGCCCCTGCACGGCTGCCCCATTGAAGAGGATCTCGCCGGTACTGTGGCCCCGCTTGGGCAGCGCGCCCATGATCGCCCCGAGCAGCGTGGATTTGCCGGCACCGTTGGCACCGATGACCGTGACGATCTGCCCCTTGCCCACGGTGAGGTCGATGGGATCCAGCGCCGCCACCTTGCCATAATGCGCCGACAGCGCATGCACCGAGAGGACCTGCTCGGAAGGTGCAACCCCTGGCCCGGTGGCGAAGCGGGCATCGACGGACTGCCCCGAAACAGGCCGCGTATTCATGCGGGCTCCTCGGCGGGCCTGTCGGGTACCCCCCAGGTCTCATCCAGCCCGCCGAGATAGGCCTCCAGGACGGCCGGATCCGACTGGATCGCCGCGGGCGGCCCTTCGGCAAGGCGCGTGCCGAAATCCATGACCAGCAGATGATCGGTGAGCCCCATGACAAAATCCATGTCGTGCTCGACGAGCAGCAAGCTCATGCCTTCCTGGCGCAGTTGATCCAGGACTTCGGCCAGCGCCTGCTTCTCTTGGAAGCGCAGGCCGGCGGCCGGTTCATCCAGCAACAACAGGATGGGGTCGCTGCACAGGGCGCGGGCAATCTCGACGATGCGCTGTCGCCCGAGCGGCAGGCTTCCGGCAGGCCGGTCGAGGACATCATCCAGCCCGACACGCTTGAGCTGGCGGGCGGCCTCGCGCAACAGGGAGGCCTCTTGTGCACGATCGAGGCGCAAGGCGGCTGCCCAGGCCCCGGCATCACCGCGCAGGTGCGCACCCAGCGCCACATTCTCGAGCACGGTCATGTCCGGCATCAATTGCACGTGCTGAAAGCTGCGCGTCAGCCCCAGCCCCGCAATCCGGCGTGCGCCCAGCCCATCGATGCGCTGACCCATGAATTGCACCGCCCCGGAGGTCAGTGGCTGGACCCCGCTGATGAGATCGAACGTGGTGCTCTTGCCGGCCCCATTGGGGCCGATCAGGCCCATGATTTCACCCGCCCGCAAGGTGAAGCTGATATCGTTGACCGCCACCAGCCCGCCGAATTCCTTGCGCACCCTGTCGACCTGCAATACCGGCTCACCCGCCTGAGGGCGCGCGCGGCAAGGCAGGTCGGCGGCCGGGGCGCGCAACATCTCGAGGCGAGCCGGGCTGAGCCCTTCATCGGCGCGCCCCAGTCGCGACAGCACAGGCCAGATCCCGTCGCGGGCAAACTGCAGGACCAGAATCATGAGCACGCCAAAGGCCAGCAGTTCGACATTCATCCCCGTACCGACCAGGCCGGGCAGCACATCCTGCAACTGATCTTTCACGATCAGGATGGCAGCAGCCCCCACCACGGCACCCCAGACGCTGCCCGAGCCCCCGACCACCGCCATGAACAGGTATTCGATACCGTAGCTCAGGCCGAAAGGACTGGGACTGATGGCCCTTTGCATGTGCGCGTACAGCCAGCCGGACAAGCCGCCCAGCAGCGCTGCGTAGACAAAGATCACGATCTTGCAGTGCGCCAGATCGACCCCGAAGGATTCGGCCATCGTGCCGCTGCGCAGGGACCGGATCGCGCGCCCCGAGCGGGAATCGAGCAGATTGTGCGTGGCCCACATCGACAGCAGCAAAAGTACCCAGATCAGGCCATACATGGCACTGGTGCTGCCCAGTGACCAGCCCCCCATGGTCAGCGACGGGATCCCCGAGATGCCATCGTAGCGCCCCAGGAAATCGAGGTTTCCATACACGTAATACAGCGCCAGGCACCAGGCCAGCGTACACAGTGGCAGATAATGCCCCGACAGCCTGAGGGTGATGGCCCCCAGCCCGTATGCCACGAGGCAGGTCAACACCAGGGCGGCAATCAGCCCCAGCCAGGGCGACATCCCGCCGGCCGTGGTCATCCAGGCGGTGGTGTAGGCCCCAAGCCCCACGAAGGCCGACTGCCCGAACGAGGTCAGCCCCCCGATACCGGTCAGCAGCACCAGACCGAGCACCACCAGACTGTACAGGCCGATGTAGTTCATCTGCGTGATCCAGAAAGACGGTGCCACCCAGGGCAGCGCAGCCAGCAGGAGCAGCACGACGATCAGCACAGGACGGGCTCGCATCGGCTCAGTCCTCTTCATCCAGATGGACACTGCCAAACGAGCGCCACAACAGCACGGGAATGATCAACGTGAAGACGATGGCCTCTTTGAAAGGGCTGGCCCAGAATGACGCGAAAGCCTCGAGGACACCCACGAACAGCGCGCCCGCTGCGGTGATCGGATAGCTGGCGAGACCACCGAAAATCGCCGCCACGAAGCCCTTCAGGCCAATCAGGAAGCCCGTGTCGTAATAAATGGTGGTGATGGCTGCGATCAGCATGCCGGAGAGCGCGCCGATCGCCGCCGCCAGGGTAAAGGTGAGGCTGCCCGCCATCCGGGTACTGATGCCCACGAGCCGTGCGCCGCGCCGATTCACGGCTGTCGCCCGCAGCGCGCTGCCATACAGGGTACGGCTGAAGAACAGCCACAGGCCGCCGATGAGCACGATGCAGGTGGCCAGTACGGCAAAGGTCTGGCCTGACCAGGCCACCGGCCCGACCTGGACCGAGCCTTCGACGAGCGGCGGCGTGCGCCAGCCTTCGGCGCCGAAAAACACCAGGCCCAAGCCGGTCAGGGCAAAATGCACGGCCACCGAAATGATCAGCAGGACAAGCACGCTCGCCTGCTCGACCGGCTGGTAGACCAGCCGGTAGATCATGGGCCCCATTGGAATGACCAGCGCGAGAGAAAACAGTACGCACACCAACAGAGGCACATCGGGCCCGGCGACCCAGGGTGCCAGCAGCAGCAGGACCAGGGGGAGTACGAGCGCCCAACCCAGGGTACGCAGATAGCCCCTGAACCGTCGGGCCCGCCAGCAGGCACCGGCCTCGACCAGGCATACCAGAGCCCCCATCAGGACCAGCAGCCAGGCCGTTCCGGGCACCTTGCCATTGGCCAGGAAGGCCAGTGACAGGGCGCCGTAGGTCACGAACTCGCCCTGCGGAATGAAAATCACCCGCGTGACCAGAAACACCAGCACCAGCGCCAGGCCCAGCAAGGCGTAGATGGCGCCGTTCATGATGCCGTCCTGGAGAAGGATCAGGGCGATGGTCAGATCCATGACACCCCTGGCGCTGGATCAGGGCAAGCGGGCAGGATCATCAGAAGCCCGGCATGTACGTCCACTTGCCGTCGACCACCTGGACCAGCACGCGACCCCGCTCATCCATGCCGGCATGCTCGGTTTCGCTCATGTTGAACACCCCCTGGGATGCGGGCAGTTCCCTGACCTGTTCGAGTGAATCGCGCAAGGCGGCACGGAACTCTGGCGTGCCGGGCTTGGCCCCGGTATCCAGGGCACGCGGTATGGCGTCGATGATCAACTGGCCGGCATCCCACATGTGGCCGCCGAAGGTGTTGATGGTGCCGGCCCCATGCGCGCCTTCATAGGCCTGCGTGTACTTGAGCGCACTGGCCTTCACCGGGTTGTCATCCGGCAACTGGGCCGCCACCAGCAGCGGACCCGCTGGCAGGATCATGCCCTCGCACGCCTTGCCACACACGCGCAGCACGTCGTTATTGGCCGCCCCGTGGGTCTGATAGATCTGCCCCTTGTAGCCCCGCTCGACCAGTTCACGCTGTGGCAGAGCCACCGGGGTGCCGGATGCGGCAATCAGGATACCGTCGGGCTGCCTGGACAACAGTTTCAGGATCTGGCCCGTGACGCTGGTGTCTGCGCGTGCAAAGCGCTCTTCGGCCACGAGTTCGATACCCTTGGCATCGGCCGCCGTTTTCATTTCCTGTGCCCAGCCATCGCCGTAGGCGTCGCTGAAGCCGATGAAGCCCAGCGTCTTGACGCCCTGCTTGACCATCGCGTCGGCCAGCACGTTGGCCATCAGGACATCGTTCTGAGTGGTCTTGAACACCCACTTGCGCGGCCCGTCGACGGGCTGCACCAGCTTGGTGCCGGCGGCCACGCTGATCATGGGGGTGCCGGTCTCGGCCGCCACATCGGACATGGCCAGGGAACCCGGCATCACCGAAGTGCCCAGCACCACATCCACCTGATCTTCGGAGGTCAGCTTGCGTATGTTCTTGACGGCCTGTGTGGTGTCGGTAGCGTCATCCAGAATGATGTACTGCACATTCTGCCCGCCGATTTCCGTGGGCAGCAGGCTGATGGTATCCCGCTCGGGGATGCCCAGCGATGCCGCCGGCCCGGTCGCCGAAACCGTCACACCCACCTTGATTTGTGCCGACGCAGCGAGCGGCAGGGCAGCCAGCAAGGCCGCAGCCCCCAGGCTCATTCTAAAAAAACGAGTGAAAGTCATGTTTGCCTCCAGAGTTTCTGATGATCTGCCAAGGCCCCGAATTGATCATTCGACAAGCGGCTGACACATGATCGCAGGGTCGGGCGTCATCTTATCGCAGTCAGCTGCAATTTGCTTCGCGATCCGCGCCACGGGACCCATTTCTGTCGGCCAGAGCCCCCGCACCGGGGGCCGTTCATGGAAGTCATATGGAAGTCGTTTACAATGAAAGGTTCCGAATGCATACAGGAGGGGTTTTCGTGAAAAAAAGCCTGCACGATGACACCCACTGGAAGGTACATCTGTCTGCCGAAGAATTCGCGGTCACACGGCTCAAACAGACCGAACGACCGTTCTCCGGCCGGTATCTGGATACGACCACCCCGGGCACCTACGTCTGCGTCTGCTGCCAGACACCCCTGTTCGCATCCAGCAGCAAGTTCGACGCCGGCTGCGGCTGGCCCAGTTATTTCGAACCCCTGGATCCCGACGCAGTACGCGAGGAACGCGACACCAGCCACGGCATGGTGCGCACCGAAATTCTCTGTGCCCGCTGCGATGCGCACCTGGGGCATGTGTTCCCGGATGGCCCGCCACCCACAGGCTTGCGCTACTGCATCAATTCCGTTTCGCTCAAATTCATCCCGGCCGAATGAAAAAACTGCTCTTCGACCTGTTCCCGCTGATCCTGTTCTTCGTGGCCTTTCGCGTGGCCGACATCTATGTCGCCACCGGGGTGGCCATGGCAGCGGCCATCCTGCAGATTGGCTGGCTGCGCCTGATGCGCCGGCCCATCGAAACCACCCACTGGATCAATCTGGGGGTCATCGTCATCTTTGGCGGCGCCACCCTGTTGCTGCACGATGACACCTTCATCAAATGGAAGCCCACCGTACTGTACTGGCTGTTTGCCGCCATTCTGGCGGGCGCCCGGCTGTTCATGGGCCGCAATCTCATGCGCAGGCTGATGGGCGAGAAAATCGAGTTGCCCGATCAGCTCTGGAACCGGCTCAACGACAGTTGGGTGCTGTTTTTCACCGCCTCGGGTGCACTTAACCTGTACGTCGCCTTTTCAGGGCGTTTCACCGAATCCCAATGGGTCAACTTCAAGGTATTTGGCCTGCTGATCCTGCTGCTGCTCTTCGTCGTCGTGCAATCCCTGTGGCTGGGCCGGCACCTGCAGACAGACGGCACTGGCCTGCCCGCGAAGGACGATCAGCCGGAGAATCCCTCATGACCCGGCCCGATGCGCCACAGGACGTACACCCGGAAGACCTGTACGCTGAATTGCTGCGGCGCTTCCAGGCACTCGAGCCCATCGAGTGCACCCTGACCGACGAATCCCACCGCCACCGCGGCCATCCGGGGGCGCGTGGCGGCGCCCGGCACTTTCACGTACGTATCGTGTCCAATCAGTTCGAAGGGATCGGCGCGCTCGCGCGCCATCGCATGGTTCTCGGCTGCGTACAGAACCTGATGCCCCATCCCGTCCATGCCCTGGCCATCCAGGCTTTCACCCCAACCGAAGGAAACACATGAAACGAATCGCTGTCGCTGCACTCGCCTGTACCCTCGCCTTCCCGGTCCTTGCCAAGGATATCGCCACCGTCAACGGCCAGGGCATCTCGCAAGAAAACCTCGACCAGTTCGTCAGCCTGCTGATCGAACAGGGCGCTCAGGACACCCCGCAATTGCGTGACCAGGTCAAGCAGGAAATGATCAGCCGGCTGGTTGCCGTCCAGGCCGCCGAAAAGGCCGGGCTGCAGAAAGAACCCGCCATCCGCCTCGAAACCGAGCTCGCCTCGCAGGGCATTCTGGTGCGCGCGCTCATGAACCAGTACCTGAAGGACCACCCCATCACCGAGGCGGATCTGCAGAAAGAGTACGACACCATCAAGGCCGAACAGGGCAACCGCAAGGAATACAAGCTGCGCCATATTCTGGTCAAGGCCGAAGACGACGCCAAATCGCTCATCCAGGCCATCAAGGACAAGAAAATCAGCTTCGAGGATGCCGCAAAGAAGGATTCCATCGATCCCGGCAGTGGCCAGAAGGGCGGCGAACTCGGCTGGGGGCCCAGCAGCAACTACGTACCCGAATTCGCCGCAGCCGTCGAGTCGATGAACAAGGGCGATCTCACCAGCGCGCCCGTGCAGACGCAGTTCGGCTGGCACGTGATCCAGGTCGAGGACACCCGCCCCGTGGCCTTTCCATCCTTTGAGGACGCCAGGCCCCAGCTGGAAGAAATGATGCGCCAGTCGGCCCTCGCTCAATACCAGAAAGACCTGATGGAATCCGCCAAGATCGTCGAGATGCCGGCGCAATAGAGAACGCCAGAAACATCAGCGCGTCTGGGGCCTGCCCCCGGCGCGCGGGGTGGGCTCGTGGGCTTGAGCCAGGTTTACCCTTCCCTGGGTTCGCCCCCCAGCAGCGTCAGCAGGCCAGGCTCGTCGAGGATTTCGACGCCCAGTTCGCGGGCCCTGGCCAGTTTGCTGCCGGCATCCGCACCCGCCACGACCCAGGCGGTCTTGCGTGATACCGAGTTGCTGACCTTGCCACCTGCAGCAAGAATGCGCTGGGCCGCCTGGTCGCGGGTCAGTGTGGGCAGGGTGCCGGTCAGCACCAGGGTCTTGCCCTCCAGGCTTGCACCGGCGCGCAGCGGGGGATCCACCTGCGGCACCACGCCCGCAGCAAACAAGGCCTCGATCACATCACGGTTGTGGGCTTCATCGAAAAACCGCCGCACAGAGGCCGCCACTACCGGGCCGACATCGGGCACCTGCTGCAGATCGTCGATCGAGGCGTCCATGATGGCCTGCAACGAACCGTAACGACGTGCCAGGGCCAGCGCCGTCGTCGCACCCACGTGCCGTATGCCCAGTGCATACAACAGGCGCGAGAGCAAAGGCCGGCGGCTGTGATCGATCGCAGCGACGAGGTTTTCGGCTGATTTGGCGCCCATGCGGGCATACGCGGCCAATTCGAGGGCGGTCAGGCTGTACACATCGGCCAGCGTGCGTACGCGACCACCATCCACCAGTTGTTCGATCAGTTTGTCGCCCAGGCCATCGATATCCAGCGCCTTGCGGCTGGCGGCATGCCAGAGCGTCTGCTTGCGCTGGGCCGGGCAGAACAAGCCGCCCGTGCAACGGTGTATGGCTTCACCTTCGGGGCGTTCGATCGCCGACCCGCAGACGGGACAGACCGGGCAGACCGCGAGAAGGTCGAAAGGCACCGTACCCGCTGGCCTCGATGACAGCACCGGCGCCACCACCTCGGGAATGACATCGCCCGCCCTGCGCACGACCACGGTATCGCCCACGCGAATGTCCTTGCGCCGGATCTCGTCTTCGTTGTGCAGGGTCGCATTGGTGACCGTCACCCCACCCACAAAGATCGGCCGCAAGCGCGCCACCGGCGTCAGGGCGCCCGTACGCCCAACCTGGACTTCTATACTTTCGAGCAGCGTGGTTTCTTCTTGCGCCGGAAACTTGTGCGCGATCGCAAAGCGCGGCGCGCGGGCCACAAAACCCAATACGGCCTGCTCGGACAGGGAATCGACCTTGTAGACCACGCCATCGATTTCGTAGGGAAGCTGATCGCGCGCCCGGGCCGCCTGCACATGAAAATCCAGCAGGGCCTGTGCGCCCTCGCACAGCTGGCGCCCCGGGCTGATGGCCAGACCAAACCCGGCCAGCCAGTCGAGCATGGCGGAATGATGGTCACGAGGCTGCCAGTCGTGCCCTGGTTCATCCTGGACCTGGCCCCAGCCATAGGCATAAAACCGCAGGGGGCGCCGGGCCGTGACCTGGGCATCGAGCTGACGCAGGCTGCCAGCCGCCGCATTGCGTGGATTGACGAACGGCTTTTCCCCCCGAGCCACCTGAGCCTCATTGAGGGCGATGAAATCGGCGCGGGCCATCAGAACCTCGCCGCGCACTTCGAGCACGGCCGGAATGCACGGCCCATCCAGACGCAGGGGCACGGAACGGATGGTGCGCACGTTGGCGGTAATCTCTTCGCCCTGCAGGCCATCGCCGCGGGTTGCGGCCTGAACCAGCAGGCCGTTCTCATAACGCAGACCGACCGCCAGCCCGTCGAACTTGTACTCGGCCATGTACGTGACTCGAGCATCAGCCAGCAAGCCGGCCTGGGCCAGGGCGCTGCTGACGCGCAGATCAAACGCCCGGATCTCATTGTCGTCGAACGCATTGCCCAGGGACAACATACGCACTGCGTGCACGACCGGCGCAAATTGGTGCGCCGGGACGGCACCCACGCGCTGAGTGGGTGAATCAGCCGAAACCAGCTCGGGATGCGCTTCTTCAAGCTCGCGCAGACGCCGCATCAGGGCGTCGTAGCGGGCATCGGAAATGGTCGGAGCGTCGTCAATGTAGTATCGACGATTGTGGCTTTCGATATCGCGGCGCAGGGCATCGATCTCTTCTTGGACCGCGTGCGTGTCAGTCACGAGAATACCCGTGCTGCGCGCTCGGACCCGGCGAGAAAGCCGGCCGCATCGAGGCGGTCGTAGAGCGTGCTGATCTGCGCATCGATGGCAGGCGCCGAACTGTCGTGAAACGTACGGCCCTGGTCATCGAGCACTTCTGCGTCGAGCCGCGACGCCAGATCGCGCCCGACCGCGAGCATGCGGCTGAAAGCCTGATCATCGGGCTGGCTGTTGGGTACATCGAGCAGCAGATCCGCCCGGTCTGCCATCTGATCATCCGCTTCTTCGATCAGCAGCATGAAACAAGGCCGGCCCGTATCGGACAACCAGGCCTGCCAGCCATCGCGTGACTGGAACCCCGCCTGCGTGGCAGTTTGCCGGATCTCGCGCACCGCACGTGGCCGCGGCAAGTGCAGCGTCAGGCCCACCTGCGCATCCAGGGCAGCGCAACGGGCGTCCAGATCGGCGGCCTGCTGCAGCACCTGGGCCTGCTCGGGCGCCTCTATCATGCCATCGAACTGTTCGGCGAGCTGCTGGGCCAATGCCCATACATGAGACCAGTCTATGTCGGTCAATGGCCCGCTGCGATTGGCCAGCGCCACTGCCAGATGCACGGAGCCATAATGCTCATCGGCGTGTATGTTCTGGACGTGCCCGCCCTGTGCCCGCCCGGCAAAGTAGCGCATTGGCTTCTTGCACATGCGGGCGCCTTTGGCAAGGGCTGCGGCAAGGTACTTGCCCGTTATGGGGTGGGCAAAGGCGATATCGATGACGACCTCGGAGGTGGCATCGATATCGGGCGCCTCGTCGTGGGGCACGAACACGGCGGGCCCTGAATCAGCGGCAGAAGCCGCCGCGCCTGCCACCACCGGCGCCCCCGGATGCGCGCCGATGGCCGTATCGGCGGCCGTTGGCCCGGGATCGGCGGAATTCGACCCGAGCACGGGCTCGCGCCGCTCGCCAGCCGGCTGCATGAGCACATCGTGGTCTGCGTCGGGCAGGGATTGGCGCATGCTGCGCCGGGCCCGCCAATCTTGCCAACCGTTGTAGAGTACAACAATGACGATCAATACCACCCCGATCGTGATCAGCAAAACCTGCAACTCTGTCATAAGAACCCCTTTTGCTTCAGGCTTGTGACGTTGCCCATTGCAACGCCGCTTCCATGTCCACCGCCACGATCCGTGACACCCCCTGCTCCTGCATGGTCACCCCGATCAACTGACGCGCCATCTGCATGGCAATTTTATTATGCGAGATAAACAGAAACTGTGTCTGTGTGCTCATGCTGCGCACAAGTTCTGCATACCGCTGAGTGTTTGCATCATCCAGTGGCGCATCGACCTCATCGAGCAGACAGAATGGCGCCGGATTCAGCCTGAACAAGGCAAACACCAGCGCAATGGCCGTCAGCGCCTTTTCACCACCCGACAACAGATGGATGCTCGTGTTGCGCTTGCCAGGCGGCTGCGCCATGACCTGTACGCCCGAATCCAGGATTTCCTCTCCGGTCATGATCAGACGCGCCTGCCCGCCACCGAACAGTTGGGGAAACAGACGTCCAAAATGCGCGTTCACCTGCTCGAAGGTATCAGCCAACTGGGCCCGTGTCTCCTGATCGATTCTGCGAATGGCATTTTCGAGCGTATCGATCGCCGTCTGGACATCCTGATGCTGGGCCTCCAGAAAGCCCTTGCGCTCCTGCAGTGCGGCCAGCTCTTCCACGGCCGCCAGATTGACCGCGCCAAGGGACTGAATCAGGCCTGAAACACGCTGGACTTCGGTTTGCAGCCACGCCGGATCCTGCCAGCCCGGCTCGGCCGCATGCTGTTCGCGCGCCTGCTGCAGCACGTGCTGCTCGGCCCCTGCTGCCGCAAGCTGGCCGGCGCATTGCTCTGCCGCCAGGCGCGCCGCCTGCTCATCCAGCTGGAGTGCCGTGAGTTGGCCGCGCAAGGGCTCCAGCCCCCGTTCGAGCACCAGCCGGGCCTCATCGGCCTGGCGAAGATCGTGCGCCGCCTGCTCGAGCGCCTGCCTGGACTGCTGTACGGCAACTTCACTGTCGACCCGATCTGCAAGCGCCTGCTGCAAGGCCTTGTCGACTTCGGTTTCATCCAGTTCGAACAGCTCACCCTGGGTGTCCTCGAGTTCGACCAGCGACTGGGCGTATTGTTCCTGTGCCCAGTCTATGGTGCGCTGCTGTTCTTCGAATTGCTGGCGCGCCGTGCGTACCACCCATTCGGCCTCTCTGGCCCTGTTTTCATGCGCACGGACCTCTTGTTGCCGGGCTTCGAGCGCCTGTGCCAATTGCGCCCGACGCTGCTGCAGCGCCAGCAGGGCAGCGTGCTGCCGCGCATGATCCGCCTGCAGCGTGGCGCATTGCAGGTCGGCTTCGGCACGCTGCGCCTGCTGTTCATGCAGCAGGGACTGCACACCCAGCAGATCGGCCTGGATCCGCCGGGCCATGGCCTGCGCATGTGCGTGTTCATCCTGCTGCTGCGCATGGCGCAGGCGCAACTCGTGCCAGGCCTGCGTACAGGCCGCGCCGTCCTGGCGACACGCCTGCAGCGCCTGTTCGCTCAGGACGCAGGCGTGCCCGGCCCGCTCTGCCTGGTCTTCAGCCTGTTCAAGTTGCATATGTGCGGCCAGCACGGCTTCGTGCAGGTCTTCGATCTCGTCTTGTCTGGCCAGCCAGCCATCCCGCTGCGGGTCGGGCGCATGCATCTGGATGCTGCATGCATGGACGCGATGCCCTGCGGGCACGATCCAGCAGCACCCGGGCGCCAGACGGGCCCGCTGTGCCAGTGCCTCATCGAGGTCTGCAGCAACCCAGACGTGTCCGAGCCAGGCCTGCAGTACACCGTCAAGGGCCGGGTCCGCTGCATGAATGTGATCCAGCAGCCGGCGCGGCCGCCCTGGCGCAACCGGACCAGCGTCATTCAGTGGCCGTGCCCCTTGGGGTGGCCGCACCCCTTGATACAGCGTCAGGCCCACCGGCGGCAGATTCTGCAGCCCGTCACGAACGGCGCCCAGATCCGCTGCCTCATGCGCCTGAAGGCGTTCACCAAGCACCGCCTCGAGGGCGATTTGCCAATCTGGCTCCACCCGCAGGCGTTGCCACAGGACAGGCTGATCCTGGAGGCCATGCGCCTCGAGCCAGATGTTCAGCGCCTCTCCCACGGGCCGTTGCTGAAGCGAGGTCAACGCCTGGTGGCGCGCCTCGAGCCGCGCAAGCGTCTGCCGGGCAACCTGGGTATCCTCGCGCGCCTGATCGCGCTGCGCGGCCAGGGCCATGTGCTCGGCCTCGAGGGCCTGCAGGCGCGCCTGTGCCGACTGGCTGGCGGCCTCGGCATCGGCACAGGCCTGCGCCAGCTCCGGCAGCCCGGACTCGACGGCGGGTGCATGCGCCGCCTGCTCGGCCAGGAGGCGTTCCTGGCGCTTCTGTGCCTGCGTATGCAAGGCCTCGGCCTGCCGGCTGGCCTGTTGCGCGAGCGCGATGTCCTGCTCGAGGCGCGCAACAGCCCGCCCTGCCGCCGCAAGTTCCTGCTCGTGCGCACTGGATTGCGCTTCGAGCTCGGGCAAGCCCTGTTGTACGCGGCGCAGGGCTTCGGCGCTGTCCTGCGCCTGCACCTGGGCCCCCTGGAGATCAGCCTCGAGCCCGGCCAGCGCCTGCTGACTGGCGCGCTGCTGCCCCTGCCAGTCGGACAGGCGGCCCTGCAGGCGCCTTTGGCGAGCCTGCAGGCGCGCACGGGTTTCAGACCGATGGCGCGCCTCTGCTTCATGCCGGCTGACACGCGCACCGGCTTCGAACAGCTGCCCCTGGACCCGGTGCAAGGCTTCGTTGGCCTCGAAATGCACCTGACGCAAAACCTCGAGCCGTGCTTCGAGCGCACGCAAGCGGCTCTGATCGGACTCGAGTGCGGCCTGCGCCTGCTCGTATTCCGCTGCCAATCGGGCCTGCCTGGCCTTGGCGGCCTGTGCACCGAGCCACCAGGACATATGTTGCTTGAGATGCATTTCGGCCTGCAGGCTGCGGAAGCGCTCTGCCGCCCGGGCCTGCTTCTGCAATTTCTCGAGCCCGCTGGCGAGTTCGCCCAGAATGTCCTCGAGGCGCAACAGGTTTTCACGCGCATCGGCCAGCCGGTGTTCGGTCTCGCGGCGCCGTTCTTTGTAACGCGATACCCCAGCTGCCTCTTCGAGGGTCACCCTGAGTTCTTCGGGGCGCGCCTCGATCAGCCGATGGATCATCCCCTGGCCGATGATCGCGTAGCCGCGCGATCCCAGGCCAGTGCCCAGGAACAGGTCATGCACATCGCGACGGCGTACCCCTTGCTGATTGATGTAGTAGCTGCTGGTGCCGTCTCTGGCAAGCACCCGGCGTACCGAAATTTCGGCAAAGGGTGACCATGGACCCAGCGCACGCCCGAGGCTGTTGTCAAATACCAGTTCGACCGAGGCCCGCGCCGCCGGCTTGCGCAGTTCGGACCCGTTGAAGATGACGTCCTGCATGGAGGCGCCACGGAGCTCGGAGGCGCGCGTCTCGCCCAACACCCAGCGCACGGCATCGATGATGTTCGATTTGCCGCAGCCATTGGGGCCCACCACACCAACCAGGTCGCTGGGCGTGGGGATCACGGTGGGATCCACGAACGATTTGAATCCGGCAAGTTTGATCTGCGTCAGGCGCACGGCAGGCGGTGAACCAAAGACAGTCCCTCAATATGACATGATACCGCAGGCTGTCTCGCCCTCCTGCGCGGCCGGGTGCGGGCACACGCAACGGTCGGTCTTACCCGCTATACTGCAACTCTTTTCACAGGCTTGCCAAAATACCATGACAGCAGAAGACATGCGCTTCGAGGTCAGCGATTGAACCGGGGTTTTTACATGGTGATGGCAGCACAGGCGCTGTCATCACTCGCTGACAATGCCCTGCTGATCGCCGCCATCGGTCTCATCGCTGAACTGAGCGGGCCAGACTGGATGGCCCCCATGATGAAATGGTGGTTTGCGCTGGCCTACGTGGTCCTGGCGGCATTTGTCGGTGCATTTGCCGATTCCTTCCCCAAGGGCAAGGTCATGTTCACGACCAATGCCCTGAAGACCGCCGGCTGCGCCCTGATGTTCGCATATGGGTCGTTCGGCCTGGACCACAGCCAGCAACTGGTCGTGATCTTCATCGCCTACACGATCGTGGGGGTCGGCGCGGCGGCTTATTCGCCTGCCAAATACGGCATCGTGACCGAAATGCTGCCCCCCGAACTGCTGGTCAAGGGCAACAGCTGGATCGAGGGCCTCACGGTGCTGTCCGTGATCGTGGGCACGGTTCTGGGCGGCCTGCTCATCAGCCCCACCGTCTCGAACTGGCTGATGTCGCACGATCTGGTTCTGGGTCTGGTGCACAGCAGTTCACAAAGCGCCATCCTCATCATCGGCCTGGTCTATGTGGCGGCCGCCCTGTGCAACCTGCTCATCCCCGATACGCACGCCTTCTATCCGCGTCAGCACACCCGCCCCGTGGCACTGATCCGTGAATTCTCCCGCTACGTACGCATTCTGTGGGCCGACAAACTGGGTCAGATCTCGCTGGCCGTCACCACGCTATTCTGGGGCGCCGGTGCCACATTGCAGTTCATTGTCATTGAATGGGGGGCCCAGCATCTGGGTTACAGGCTCGACCAGGCCTCCATTCTCATGGGCGTTGCGGCCTTCGGCACGGTCATCGGCGCCGCGGCAGCAGGGCGGGTACCCCTGCGCCGCGCGTTGTCGGTGCTGCCCGTGGGGGTGCTCATGGGGATCGTGGTCCTGTTCATGCCGCTGGTGTATCGCCCCTGGGCCGTATATATCCTGTTGCTGCTGATCGGCGGGCTTTCGGGCTTCTTTGTCGTGCCGATGAACGCGCTGCTGCAGCACCGCGGCCACGTACTGCTCTCGGCAGGCCACTCGATTGCCGTACAGAATTTCAACGAGCAACTGAACATCCTGCTGATGCTCGCCATCTACAGCCTGCTGCTCTGGCTGGGCCTGCCGATCAACCTGATCATTGCCCTGTTCGGCATTCTGGTGGCCGCACTGATGCTGGTGTTCATGCGCTGGAATCGCCTGAATCACCAGAACAACCCCGAGCTTGCCCACATGATCGGGCAGACCGGGCACGGTACGGCACTGCATTAGATTGCGGCACGGCGCCAGGTATCGCGGCCCACTGGATTACGGCACTGCACCGGACACACGGCCCATCGGATTGCCGCACTGCACCAGGCACACGGCCCATCAGGCAGATATCTGGTCAGCCCTGCCGGATCAGCCCTGCGCCTGCACGGCCTGCGCGAGACCCAGCAGATCGCGCCAGGCCTCGTCCTTGAGCCCTGCGTGGACGAGCAGCGAGGACGGCAGATGCGTGACACGAACAGGGATGGTCTCTCCGGACTGCAACGTATAGCGCGACGTGCGCCCGCGCAGCGATTCGAAATTTTCTTCTGTACCCAGAATGGCCTCTGTGGCCACCCTGCCCAGGGCCAGGATCCAGCGCGGCTGCAGGGTTTCGATCTGCTGCCGCAGCCAGGGGCGGCAGGCTGCGATTTCGGTCCCATTGGGCCGGACGCCCCCCGGCGCGCGGCACTTCACGGCATGCGTACGATAGCAGGACTCACGATGCGGCAGAGACACCGATGCCAGCATGGCTTCGAGCAATTGCCCGGACTGCCCCTGAAAGGGCAGGCCGGCGGCCTCGTCTTCCAGGCCGGGCTGCTCGCCCACCAGGAAATACCAGGGCTGCGTGTCCACCCCCGTGCCTGCAACCGCGCGGATGCGCCCGGCCGCACGTGAGCAGCGTGTGCACCCCTGGACGGCCTGCGACAGGGCCTCGAGGCTTCGTGCGCAGGGGATCTCGTCGGCTGCCGCCGCTGCAGCGCTTTCAACGGGTGCCCCCCGCCCCTTGACAGCCAACCCCGAAGCCAATGCGTCGAGCACACTCCTAGACGCAACCCCGGGCTTTTCGCGTACCAGCCTGTGTGCGGCCCCGAGCGATGGGCCCGCATCGGACTGCGGTGCGGCCTGCGTACCGGCCACGGATCGGCGCGGCCGTGCGTCTCGGGGTGCCACGCCAGGCAAGGCCTGCAGGTCGACCCCAAGTTCGGCCAGCCACGCCTGCTGTATGGCATTGACAAGCGGCTTCATGCCGTGGCCCCCACGGGCAGGGTCATGATCCAGGCGTCCTCGCGCCCGTTCGGGCCCGGATAGTATCCACGGCGCACACCATGGCGACTGAAGCCGTGGGATTCATAGAACAGAATGGCGGGCTCATTGCTCGCGCGCACCTCGAGCGTCAGCGCGGGCAGCCCCATCTGGCGCACGTGGGCGGTACAGGCCTGCAGCAGACGGCTGCCCAGACCCTGGCGCTGCACATCGGGACGGATGCCGATGAGCAGCAAATGAGCCATGTCGGGTGCATCCATCAGCAAGGCAAAACCCAGCACGGCCCCCATGCGCCGGAGTATCCAGCCGGCATGGCCTGCCAGCAGGGCGTCCGTGAAATTCTGGCGGCTCCACGGCACGGCCTGCACCTGCCGTTCGATGGCCAGCACTTCGTCGAGGTCCGCCGCGGTCATCTCGTGCAATTGCACGGTGGGCTCGGCTGCCGGATTGCCCCCCAGCCCGCCCGCGCGCTCGATGGTCGTATAGGCCACCTTGTTGCGCACATAGGCCGGACTGGCCAGTGCGGCATCCAGCCCCTTGCCGGCCAGCCAGGCCTGCTCGCCCAGGCGAACGAGTGTTTCGGCATCCGGCTCGGTCGTCTGTGGCTGGACGCTGGCACCGAGTTCGGCCAATTGCTGTTCGAGTTGCGGGTACGCCTGCAAGGCACTGCCGACGGCAACCCACGCCGCGGCACCCTGAGCCCCCCAGGCACCCGCCTGATCGGCCACCCACGCCGCAACCGCGCTACAGGCCAGCAGGACCGGAGCCTGCACGCACACCCAATGACCCTGATCTGCCCGGTATGCGGCTGCATAGACCTCATGCATGCGTGCGTCCTGAAGCACCAGCCAGGTGCCCTGCGCGTTGGCACCGGCCATCCGGGCCGCGATCACCCCCAGCGAATCGACCGGCACGACTGGAATATCGAGGGCCAGTGCCAGCCCCTGCGCGACCCCACAGGCGAGCCTGAGGCCGGTGAAGCTGCCCGGCCCCTGGCCAAACGCAATGGCCGACAGCGCCGCAGGGACGAGTTGCGCCTGCGCGAGTACGCTGTGGGCGAGCGCCAGCACATGCCGGGCATGCCCCCTTGGCCCGGCCACACGTTCAACGTATGCCTGGGTTGCGCCATGCACCCGAGACAGCACGGCCACACTGCAGGTATGGCCGGATGTCTCCAGCGCCAGAAGATGATGCGTCGTCATGCTGCCATTTTAAAGGAGTGTCCGAACCGGCGTCTTCTCCCAACGTCTTTCCCCAACGTCTTTCGCTGGCGTCTTTCCCCGAACCCTGTTACATTTTCAGGATGAGCACACAAACTTCCCCCCTGCCCCGCAAGATCCTGGTGGTGGATGACGATCCCCGCCTGCGTGACCTGCTGCGCCGCTACCTGTCCGAACAGGGTTTCAACGTCCATGTGGCCGAAGACGCCAAGGACATGGCCAAGATCTGGCAGCGCGAACACTTCGACCTGCTCGTGCTCGATCTCATGCTGCCGGGCGAAGATGGCCTGTCCATCTGTCGGCGGTTGCGGGGCAGCCACGACAACACGCCCATCATCATGCTCACGGCAAAGGCCGAAGACGTCGACCGCATCGTGGGTCTCGAGATGGGGGCCGACGATTACCTCACCAAGCCATTCAACCCGCGTGAGCTCCTCGCCCGGGTCAACGCCATCCTGCGCCGTCGCGGGGCCGAAGAGCACCCGGGCGCCCCCAGCCAGGACAACGAGTCCATTGCATTCGGGCCTTATGTACTCAATTTGTCCACCCGTACACTCACGTGTGACGGCGAGCCCATATCGATCACCACGGGTGAATTCTCCGTACTCAAGGTCTTTGCCCGCCATCCCAAAGTGCCGCTGTCGCGCGACAAGCTCATGGAACTCGCACGCGGGCGCGAATACGAGGCCTTTGATCGCAGCCTCGACGTGCAGATTTCCAGGTTGCGCAAGCTGATCGAGCCCAACCCGTCCAAGCCCGTCTTCATCCAGACCGTCTGGGGTTTGGGCTATGTGTTCGTACCCGACGGTGATCAATGAACCATCCGGCCATCGCCCGGGGGGGATTGCACAGACCCCGTCGTTCAAACCCGGCCCAAGGCGTATCCGCCTGGGCCTGTTCAGCCGCTCATTCCTGCTGATTGCCAGCCTGATGCTGGTCAGCCTCGGGGCCTGGCTGCAGATTGTCTTCAACATCGAAGAAGGCCCTGGTGCCAAGCAACTGGCGCAACGTCTGGCCACCACCGTCACCATCACCCGATCTGCCCTGATCTACGCGCCAGCCAAGGTCAGACCCGCCCTGCTGCTCGACCTGGCCACGAAAGAAAGCCTGCGAGTGCAGCCGCGCGCCACCGACGACGTACTCGAGCCATTGCCGCGCAGCACCTACTGGCACAACGTCGCTGACGAAATCCGCTCGCTGCTGGGCAGCCAGACGCTGGTGATGTGGGCCGTGAATCAGGTTCCGGGGATCTGGATCAGCTTCCATATCGATGACGATCAATACTGGCTGGTCTTCGATCGCGACCAGTTGCGGCTGGCCAGCGGACGTGATTGGCTGGGCTGGGTCACCGCATCCCTGCTGCTCGCGCTGTTGGGTGCAGCCATCAGCGTGCGCTTCATCAGCCAGCCGCTGTCCCAATTGGCCAACGTGGCACGCCAGCTGGCGCATGGTCAGACACCCACGCCCCTGCCCGAGAAAGGCCCGGACGAAATTCGCGACATGAACATGGCATTCAATCGCATGGTCCGCGATCTGCAACAGACCGAAGCCGATCGGGAGCTGATGCTGGCGGGGATTTCGCATGATCTGCGCACACCCCTGTCACGTATCCGGCTCGAGGTCGAAATGACCAGCATGAGCGACGAAGCACGCCAGGCGATCGATGAGGATCTGGCCCAGATCACCCACAGCATCGGGCAGCTGATGGAGTACGCGCGTCCAATCGGGCTGATACCCGAGCATGGCATAGACATCAGCCGGGTGCTCCACGAGCTGACCGGGCGCGAGCGTACCCATACCGAAGCGATGGGGGGCAGCCTGCGCGCGGACGTCGCCCCGGGCCTGCGGGCCCACATCAGCGCCAATGACCTCAAGCGCATCGTCAGCAACCTGATCGAAAACGCCCGCCGCTACGGGCGCAGCACAAAGGACGGGCAGGCCCATATCCACGTGCACGCCGACTACGAAGGCAAACTGGTGGTCATCACCATCCAGGATGAAGGCAGCGGCATCCTGGCCACGGACATCCAGCGCCTGCTGCGCCCGTTTGCCCGTGGTGAATCCGCCCGCACGGGCGGCAGCGGGGCGGGGCTGGGGCTGGCCATCGTCGAGCGGCTTCTGAGTCAGGTCGGGGGCCGGCTGGTGCTTTCTTCGCGCGCCCCATCCGGCCTGCTCGCGCGCATCGAACTGCCGCGTTCCGTGACAGGCCAACTGGCGTAGAATGAAGCGATGGTCAGAAGACCATGAACCCACTTTCTGGAGCCCCGATGAAAACCATAGGCGACAAGCTCGAGGCCTTCCGAGTCACCGGCGTCAAGCCGGGCTTCAACCAGCACGAGGAAAACGGCGTCTCGGCGTTCGAAGACATCACTGAATCGTCCTTCCCTGGCAAATGGAAGGTCATCTATTTCTATCCCAAGGATTTCACCCAGGTCTGTCCCACTGAAATCATCGGCTTCAACGAACTGGTCGAAGCCTTCGAGAATCGCAGCGCCGTTCTCATGGGCGGCTCCACCGACAACGAATTCGCCAAGCTCGCCTGGCGTCGCGAAAACGCCGAACTCAGCCGCTTGAACCACTATCAGTTCGGCGACACCACGGGTGCGCTGGTCGACCAGCTCGGCATCCGCGAAAAATCCGAAGGGGTGGCGCTACGGGCCACCTTCATCGTCAACCCCGACAACATCATCCAGCACGTCTCGGTCAACAATTTCAATGTGGGTCGCAACCCGCATGAAACCCTGCGCATCCTCGATGCCCTGCTGACCGACTGCCTGTGCCCGTGCAACCGGGCCGTGGGGGGCCCTACCCTGTAGTGCAGTGGCATCCCTGTCGCGCAGATCCACCCTGCAGCACGGCTGTCTCCAGCACCGGTCAGCCGCGCACCAGCAGGGCAACGGCTGTGGCGGCAATCCCCTCGTGACGCCCGAGATGGCCAAGGCCCTCATTGGTCTTGGCCTTGATGTTCACCTGCCCCACACTGATCGCCAGGTCCCTGGCCAGAACCTCGGCCATGGCCGGCACATGCGGCCCCATTCTGGGCGCCTGGGCGTGAATCGTGGCATCCAGGTTGGCCACCCGCCAGCCAGCCGCGGCAATCATGCGGGCGGCTTCGCGCAGGAATACGCGGCTGTCAGCCCCGGCCCAACGGGGATCACGATCCGAGAAGTGACGCCCGATGTCACCCAGGGCCGCCGCCCCCAGCAGCGCATCGGTGATGGCATGCAGCAGCACATCGGCATCCGAATGGCCCACAAGGCCTTTTTCATGCGGAATCCGCACCCCACCGATGATCAGCGGCCGGCCGGCTGCGAGGGCGTGCACGTCATAGCCCTGGCCAACCCTGAAGGGCAGGGCCCCGGGTTCCGGATGATGAGAAACGGTCATCGACGCCTCCAGTCGATCGAAATCCTCGGGCCAGGTCAGTTTGACGTTGGCAACAGAACCTGGCACCAGCAATGGCCGGGGCGCCCCCGTTGACGCCAGCCGCTCGATGGCCGAGGCCTCGTCCGTGATCGCCGGATCCCCTGCCGTATGTTGCAGGGCCCGTCGCAGCAGGGCCGCAGGAAACATCTGCGGTGTCTGCGCCAGCCAAAGCCCTTGCCGATCCCGGGTGCAGGCCACCTCGGCAATCGGGCCGTCACTGTCCGGGCAGGCCTGCTTGACGGTATCCGCGACCGGCAGGGCCAGCAGGCCCCCGCGACCCGCTCGCAGGCAGGTATCGATGAGCCGCGCGAGCGCATCGGCCGGCAGGGCCGGGCGGGCCGCATCGTGCACCAGGACCCAGTCTGCATCCGCCGGCGCTGCGGCGGCAAGAAGCGCCTGTACCGTGTCGGCACGAGTCGGCCCCCCGCAGGCCCGCCAGACGGTGCGCGGCAGCCCCGCCAGTGCATCGGCCACCCAGGTATCGTCGGGCGCGACCGCCACCCAGACCTGCCGTATGCGCGCATCGGCCAGCAAGGCGCGCACGGTGTGGCGCAGTACGGGCTCACCCGCCAGATGGTGATATTGTTTGGGATGCGGTGCCTGCAACCCGGCCCTGCGGCCCACACCCGCTGCCGGCACCAGTGCAATCAGGGACTCCATGGTCTGCGATTGTAGCGACTTGTGCCCTGGCGGGCGCGCCCTGTCCGCAAGCACGGCCGCCAGCCTGGTGTGGCGCCAGTGGCTGGCGGGCTTTCAGGCGTGCGAGAATGGAGACCCAGCACCTACAGAATGCCATGCCATGAACGCCCTGGAATTGCTCGATATCAGCCCGGTCATGCCGGTCATCGTCATCGCCGACGCCACGCTGGCCGTGGATCTGGCCCACGCCCTGGCGGCCGGTGGCCTGCGTACGCTGGAAATCACCCTGCGCTCGGATGCCGCCCTGGCAGCCATCGAGGCCATCCGTCAGCACGTCCCCGAAGTGCTGGTCGGCGCCGGCACGGTGCTCGATGCACAGCAGTTGCAATCCGCGCACGCAGCCGGCGCGCAATTTGCCGTCAGCCCCGGCCTGACCGAGGCCCTGGCCCTGGCCGTGCAGGGCCGCGGCATCCCGTTCCTGCCCGGTGTGGCCAGTGCCGCAGAAGCCATGCGCGCCGCAGAGTGGGGCTTCATGGCCCAGAAGCTGTTCCCTGCCGAAGCCATCGGCGGGGTCGAACTGCTCAAGGCCTGGCACGGCCCCCTGCCGCACCTGAGGTTCTGCCCCACCGGCGGCATCCATGCCGGCAACGCAAGCCGGTATCTGGCCCTGCCCAATGTGGGCTGCGTCGGGGGCTCATGGCTGACGCCCGCGGCGGCCGTGACGGGCCGGCAATGGGATGTCGTCACCCGCCTGGCCCGCGAGGCGCTGGCCCTGGCCCGTTGATCTGGCGCCAGCCGGCGCAGGCCGGGCCGCCAGTTGAGAACCCGGCCTGCAGGCCGGCCTTCTGCAACTGGGCCCGAGTGGGCAAGCCCTCGGTATCCCCCAGCACCTGCACCGCGCGGGCCCCGATCCACACGCCACGCGTCACAGCCTGTTCGAGGGGCAAGCCCTCGAGCAGGCCACTGATCACCCCCACGGCAAAACCATCACCGGCGCCCACGGTATCCACGACGCGATCGACGGGCCAGGCCGCCACCTGGCTGGATTGCGTGCCATCCGTGAACCAGGCCCCCCGGTCGCCCAGCTTGATCGCCACGATACGCGCGCCTTGATCCAGGTAAAACCGGGCAATGGCCTCGGGCGTATCTTCGCCGGTCAGCAGGCGGCCTTCTGCCAGCCCGGGAAAGACCCAGTGCGCTTCGGCAGCCAGGGCATTGATCGTGGTGCGCATGGCCTCGATGGAGGGCCAGAGCGCCGGGCGCAGGTTGGGATCGAAGGATACCGTGCGCCCGCTCGCACGCATGCGTTGCATCGCATGGCGCGAGGCCTCGAGGCAATTGCGCGAGATGGCTGCGAATACCCCCGTGGCATGCATGTGCCGGGCACCCTGCAGCCAGGCAGGATCGACATGCTCATGGCCCATGCGGCTGGCCGCCGAGCCTGCGCGATAGTACTCGGTCGGCGGATCGCTGCCATCGAGGACGCGCCCCTTGAGCATCATGCCGGTCTTTTCGCCAGACACGCACTGCACATGCGAACAATCCACCCCTTCGGCCCGCATGCTGGCCAGCAGGTAGTGGCCGAAGGAGTCATCACCCAGCCGGCTGCCCCAGCCCACCCTGAGCCCCAGACGGGCCAGGCCGATGGCCACGTTGGTCTCTGCACCGGCGGTACGCTTGTGAAAAGTCCGCACGGCATGCAGTGGCCCCGGTTCGGCGGCCACCAGCAGCACCATGGCTTCGCCCAGCGTGATCACATCGAACGGTTCATGCATGGCCAACAATCCCCCGGATGCGCAGCAAGCCCGCGCCACGCCGGATCCGCCCCGATGGCCCGGCATCAAAGGCTACAGGAGGCATCGGGACCACACGCGATCGCGCAACAGGCGATGGGGGCTGTTGCGCAGCCCCCGCTGGAGAAATCTCGGACATGGCGACACCGGGAAGGACACGGGAAGACCCGATTGAGCGTATCGTACAACAATGCCACGGCGTGGGCGGCGAGCCTGCCCGTGCCATGCGCTTGCTATAGTGACGCTTTTCCCGCGGCAGACGCCCGGGTCCGTACGCCTCTCCAATCATGCCACCGTCTACCCTGACCCACGATCTGCCGTCCCTGGCACCCACTCTGGCGGCCTTGCGCCCCGGCCAGCGCTACCGCCAGCCGTGCCCGCCGGGCTCGGGCGATGCGCTGCTGCTCGCCCAACTGGCCCGGCAGGCGGGGCGGCCGCTTCTGATCTTCAGTGCAGATCCCCTGCAGGCGCGCCGGTTGGCGGATGAAATCAGGCTGTTCGACGGACAGCTCCAACTGCGCTTTCTGCCGGACTGGGAAACGCTGCCATACGACAGCTTCTCGCCCCACCAGGATCTGATCTCCGAGCGCCTGCGCACGCTGTATGCGCTGGGCCAGGGCCAGGTCGATGTCCTCATCGTGCCCGTGACCACGGCACTGACCCGGCTTGCGCCACCCGAATTCCTGGCGGCATGGACGTTCCGTTTCCGCCAGGGCGACGCCCTGGACGAAGACCGCCTGCGCGCACAGCTGACCCGTGCCAATTACACGCATGTTACGCAGGTGGGCGCACCCGGGGAATTCTGCATCCGGGGCGGCTTGATCGATCTGTTTCCCATGGGCTCGGCCCTGCCCTACCGCATCGATCTGTTCGATCGCGAGATCGAATCCATTCGCAGTTTCGATGCCGATACCCAGCGCAGCCTGTACCCGGTACGCGAAATCGAACTGCTGCCGGGGCGTGAATTCCCACTGGATGACGAGGCTCGCAACCGGTTCCGCGCTCGCTTCCGCGAATGCTTCGAAGGGGATCCTTCACGCGCCTTGCCCTACCGGGACATCGGCAGCGGCGTCGCCTTCGCAGGCATCGAGTATTATTTGCCCCTGTTCTTCGAACAGACGGCCACCCTGTTCGACTATCTGCCCGACGATGGCCTGGCCGTGACGCTGGGTGATACCGATGCCGTCATCAGCAGCTTTCATGAAGAGACCCGCAAGCGTTGGCAGTTCCTGAAGTCGGACCCCGAACGCCCGGTGCTGCCGCCCGGGCAGCTGTTTCTCGACAGCGAGCAGTTCCATCGTCTGCTCCAGCCCTGGCCCCGCCTGGCCCTGGTGGGCGACAGCAGCCACCCGGACTTCGCGCCCTGCCCGGCCGTGGCCGTGAACCGGCGCGCCGACGATCCCCTGGCGGGCCTGCGTGCGCATCTGGCACAGGCCCGCACGCACGGACAGCGCACAATCCTCTGCGTGGATTCGGCGGGGCGGCGTGAAACCATTGCAACCCTGCTGGCCGATTACGGGCTGCCGCAGGACGCGCTGCTCGAAGACTGGCCTGCCTGCCTGGAGAACGACGCCGCCCTGGGTCTGTGGGTAGCGCCCCTGGCCGGCGGTTTCCAGTGGCCCGCCGCGGGTCTTGCGCTGCTCACCGAAAATGACCTGTACCCCGCCCAGGCAGGCCGCCCCGCACGGGGGCGCGCACAGCAGGCCGCGCACAGCGATCCGGACGCCATGCTGCGCGATCTGGCCGAACTGCACGTGGGCGATCTGGTGGTCCATGTGCAGCATGGCATCGGGCGCTATCAGGGGCTGGTCACCATGGACATGGGCGAGGGCCCGATCGAACTGCTGCATCTGGCCTACGCACACGACGCAACGCTTTATGTACCGGTAGCGCAGTTGCACCTGATCGCCCGCTACAGCGGTGCAGAGCCCGAGCACGTCAGCCTGCACGCGCTGGGTTCCGGGCAATGGGAAAAGGCCAGGCGCAAGGCCGCCCGCCAGGCGCGCGACACGGCTGCCGAGTTGCTGGCCCTGTATGCGCAGCGCGCGGCGCGCGAGGGGCTGAAGTTCAGGCTGCCCGCACGCGATTACCAGGCGTTTGCCGAAGGCTTCGGCTTCGAGGAAACGCCCGATCAGGCGGCTGCCATCCAGGCCGTGCTCGAAGACATGACATCGGGCCGGCCCATGGATCGCCTGGTCTGTGGTGACGTGGGTTTCGGCAAGACCGAGGTGGCGCTGCGGGCCGCGTTCCTGGCCGTGATGAACGGGCGCCAGGTTGCACTGCTGTGCCCCACCACGCTGCTGGCCGAGCAGCATGCGCAGAACTTCGCCACCCGCTTTGCCGATTGGCCGGTGCGCATCGCCGAGCTTTCCCGCTTTCGCAACAGCAAAGAGACCGCACAGGCCATCGCCGGCCTGGCAGACGGCACGGTGGACATCGTGATCGGCACGCACAAGATTCTCTCGAAGGCCGTCCGCTTCAAGCAACTGGGCCTGGTCATCGTCGACGAAGAGCACCGGTTCGGGGTGCGCCAGAAAGAAGCGCTCAAGGCCTTGCGCGCCGAAGTCGACGTGCTCACCCTGACCGCCACGCCCATCCCGCGCACGCTGGGCATGTCGCTCGAGGGCCTGCGCGATTTCTCGGTCATTGCCACTGCACCGCAAAAGCGCCTGGCCATCAAGACCTTCGTGCGCCGTGAAGATGGCAGCACCCTGCGTGAAGCCATCCTGCGCGAACTCAAGCGGGGCGGGCAAGTGTATTTCCTGCACAATGAGGTCGACACCATCCAGAACCGGCGCGCCCGCCTCGAAGAACTGGTGCCGGAAGCCCGCATTGCCGTGGCCCACGGCCAGATGGGCGAGCGCGAACTGGAAACGGTCATGAAAGGGTTCTATCAGCAGCGCTTCAACGTGCTGCTGTGCACCACGATCATAGAAACCGGGATCGACGTCCCCACCGCCAACACCATTCTCATCCACCGGGCCGACAAGCTCGGGCTTGCGCAGCTGCACCAGCTGCGCGGGCGTGTCGGGCGCTCGCACCACCAGGCCTACGCGTACTTGCTGACACCGGGCGAGGACGCAATGACCCGCAATGCGAAGAAGCGCCTAGAAGCCATCCAGGCCATGGAAGAACTGGGATCGGGCTTCTTTCTTGCGATGCATGACCTCGAAATCCGCGGCAGCGGCGAAGTGCTGGGCGAATCCCAATCGGGCAATATCCAGGAAATCGGCTATTCGCTTTACAACGAGATGCTGGCATCCGCCGTGCGGGCCCTGAAAGCGGGCAAGGAGCCCGACCTCGACCTGACCGGCCAGGACAGCTGCGACATCAATCTGCATGCCCCGGCGCTCCTGCCGGCCGACTACTGCGCCGACGTGCAGGCCCGGCTCAGCTTCTACAAGCGGCTGGCCGGCAGCCGCCACGAAGACGAGCTCACGCGCCTGCACGAAGAACTGATCGACCGCTACGGCAGCCTGCCGGATGCCGCGCGCACCCTGATCGACCTGCACCGGTTGCGGGTGCAGGCCGAGCCGCTGGGGATCATCAAGATCGATGCCGGCGATGCCCAGGCCGCCATACAGTTTGGCCCTGAACCAGCCGTCGAACCCCTGCGCATCATCGAGATGGTCCAGCGTGACCGCCAGGTGCGCCTGCATGGGCCCGATCGCCTGAAGCTGAACTATGGCGGCAGCGAGGATGTCGCCGGCCGCACGCGCAGGATACGCAACCTGCTGCAGCAACTGGCCGCCTGAGCCCGGGGCCGCCGCGATGCGCAAGACCTATCTGCAATTGCATCTGTGTGTCCTGCTCTGGGGCTTCACCCCCATCCTCGGGCGCATGATCACGCTGGAAACCCTGTCGCTGGTCTGGTGGCGCATGCTCGTGGTGGCCCTCATCCTGATTGCATTGCCCGGCACCCGCCGGGTGCTGCGCCAGCTGCCCTGGCGCCTGATAGGCACCTATGCGGGCATTGGTGTCCTGCTGTCGGTCAGCTGGATGTTCTTCTACGGCGCCATCCGCCTGTCCAATGCGTCGGTGGGGGCCATCAGCCTGGCGGCTGCGCCGATCTTCCTGGCCTTCATCGAACCCGTCACCACCGGCAACCCGTTCAACCCGCGTGAATTGCTGCTGGGTCTGGTCCTGGTGCCCGGCATGGCCATGGTCATGGGCGGCATTCCCCAGGACATGTACCTCGGCCTGGCGGTAGGCCTGGGCTCGGCGCTGTTCCTGGCGATTTTCAGCGCCTGCAACAAGCGGGTCGCCGGGCGTACCGAACCGCGGGTGGCCACCTGCATCGAAATGGGGGCCGGGGCCCTGTTCCTGACCCTTCTGGCCCCCTGGATGCCACATCAGGGCGCCGCCCTGCAGATCCCGGGCTGCCATGATGCCTGGCTGCTGGGGCTGCTGATCGTCGCCTGCACGCTGGTGCCGTTCATCATGCTCATGAACATCCTGCGCAAGGTCAGTGCCTTCACCACTCAGATGGCCACCAACCTCGAACCCCTGTATGCCATCGTCCTGGCCATTCCCCTGCTGGGCGAGCAGCAGGAAGTCGGGCCGCTGTTCTACCTGGGCGTACTGGTGGTGGTGGGCTCGGTCGCCCTGCAACCCGTCCTGATACGCCAGCGCCTGCAGCCACGCCCCTGATCTGGTGCGCGACAGGCCCACGCCCCGGCGTCGACCCCGGCACTGGCCTCGAGTCCCTGCCCACCTTGCCATGCCAGGCACACTGCGCGGCCACCGATGCGGTCGTTCGGTATATACTTTGGTATATAACGCCATGGGACAAGCGAGGCCGAACAATGAATCATGTGAAATGGCTGCAGCGCTGCAGTCTGGGGTGGGTCCTTTTGTTCTGCATGCTCAGCCCGGTTCGGGCCGACACCATCCTGGTGGCCGCGGCCGCCAGCCTGAGCAACGCCTTCAAGGACCTGGCCAGCCGCTATGAGCACGCCCATCCGGATACACGAGTCCTGACCAGCTTTGCCGCATCGGATGTCGTGCTGCGCCAGATCCTCGAAGGGGCGCCAGCCGATCTGTTTGCCTCGGCCGATCAGGCCGCCATGGATCAGGCCCAGAAGGCGGGTGTGATCGATGCGGCCACCCGCCGCGATTTCGCCCGCAATCAGCTGGTCCTGATCGTGCCCGCCGATGATCCCCTTGGCATTCAAACGCTCGCGGATCTGCGCAGGCCCGACATCCGGCGCATCGCCCTGGGCAATCCGGGCTCGGTGCCGGTGGGCCGCTATACGCAGGCCGCCCTGCAGCACGCGGGGCTGGCCGAGGTGCTCGAAAGCCGCCAGATCCTCGGGCAGAACGTACGCCAGGTGCTCAGTTACGTCGAACGCGGCGAGGTGGACGCCGGCTTTGTGTTTGCCACCGACGCCGCCATTGCGGCCGACAAGGTCAAGGTCGTGCAGACGCTGGACTCGCCCGTGCCCGTGATCTATCCAGTGGCCCTGGTCGCCCGGGCAAACCGCTCCGCGAAGGCAGCCGATTTTCTCGACTACATCCTGTCTGCACCGGGGCAGGCCACCCTGGCCCGTTACCACTTTGCGCAGCCCTGAGCCAGCATGTGGGTGCCCCTGCTCCTGTCGCTCAAGGTCGCGGGCTGGGCCACGCTGATCGCCGGCGTGGCGGGGATCGCAGTCGCCTGGGGTCTGTCGCGCTGGCCATCCCGCTGGAGCGATCTGGTCGATGCCATCCTGACCCTGCCCATGGTGCTGCCGCCCACTGTGATCGGCTATTACCTGCTGGTGCTGCTGGGTCGGCGCAGCCCTCTTGGGGCCTGGTTGCAGGCGCAGGGCATCGAACTGGTCTTCACCTGGCACGGGGCCGTCATCGCCGCCTCGGTGGTGGCGTTTCCACTCGTGCTGAAAGCCGCGCGGGCCGCCTTTCTGGACGTGGATCACGCGCTGGAGCAGGTCGCCGCGGTGCTGGGGGTGTCACCGGCCGCCGTATTCTTCCGCGTGAGCTTGCCACTGGCCTTGCGTGGCATCCTGGCCGGAGTGCTGCTGGCCTTCGCCCGTGCCCTGGGCGAATTCGGTGCCACCCTGATGGTCGCCGGCAATATCCCCGGGCGCACCCAGACGCTATCGATTGCAATCTACGAAGCAGTTCAGGCCGGCGACGATTCTCTGGCCAATCTGCTGGTCGTGATCACATCGATCACCTGCGTCGTCATCCTGTGCCTGACGGCCTGGCTGATGCCGGGCCGGCACCGGCAACGGAGCATGCGCCGGAGCATGCCATGAGCCTGCAGGTCGATTTTTCGTGCAGAATCGGCGGCCCCGACGGCTTTCTGCTGCAGCCCTGCTGGTCCACCGAGAGCCACCGGATGGCGCTGTTCGGGCCTTCGGGCGCGGGCAAGAGCCTGACGCTGCAGGCCATCGCCGGGCTGCTGCAACCCGACCGGGGCCATATCCGGCTGGGCGGACGCACCTTGTACGACAGCCAGGCTGGCATCCATCTGACACCACAGCAGCGGCGCCTGGGTTTCCTGTTTCAGGATTACGCCCTGTTTCCCCACCTGACCGCACGCCAGAACATTCTTTTCGGTCTGCGCCACGGCTGGTTGAACCCCGCGCCGCGTGCGGCCTTGCCAGAGACCGCACGGCGCTGGATAGCCGCTTTCCATCTCGAGTCGCTGCTGGAGCGTTACCCCGACCAACTCTCGGGCGGCCAGCGCCAGCGCATTGCCCTGGCGCGCGCGCTGGCCACCCGGCCCCGCCTGCTGCTTCTGGACGAGCCCCTCTCAGCCCTGGATGCCACCCTGCGCGGACACTTGCGCAACGAGCTTCGGGCCCTGCAACAGGCCATCGATATCCCCACGATCCTGATCACCCACGATCCGGACGATGCCGCCGCACTGGCTGATGTAGTCTTTCACATGGACCACGGGCGTATCCTGCCACCGGCATCGACCCGGCCACCCGACCCACCCGCTACTCACGGCCGCCAATCCGATGCCCCCACCCCTTGAACTGACCTTCAGCCTCGGCCTGCGCAGCGGCGGGCAGCAGTGGGGCAGCGAGCGGCGCATGGCCCTGCTTGCCGCCATTCAAAGCGAAGGCTCCATCCGGGCGGCGGCCCAGCAGGTCGGCATGAGCTACAAGGCCGCCTGGGATGCCATTGCCCTGATGAACCGCGCTTCGGGCCAGGTGCTGGTGCAGCGCACGACCGGGGGTGCCGGCGGCGGGGGCGCCCGGCTGACGAAAGAGGCGCGTGATCTGCTGGCCTGGTTCCAGGCCCTGCAAGAGGCGCAGCAGCACATCATGCAGCGTCTGGCGCAAAATGGCCAGTTGGCGCACGATCATCTGGATCTTCTGCAGAACCTGCCGCTGATGACATCGGCGCGCAACCGCTTCGCCGGCACCGTGGTGCGCGTGGACGCACTCGACCCCGTGAACCACCTGATCCACCTGGCCCTGGGTGATGGCCCGCTGCTGCTGGCCGTGATCACCCGGGCCAGTACCGAACGCCTGGGTCTGCAGCCCGGTGTCCGGGCACTGGCCATCATCAAGGCACAGGCCGTCCGTATACGGGCAGCGCCAGCGACAGGGCGCGTACAGAAAGGCGCCGGACACCTGCCGGAGCCTGATTCGCCCGATCGGGTACAGGAGCCACCCTGGAACCAGTGGCCGGGCCAGGCCGAGTACCACGAAGGCCGCAGCGGCGTGGTCGAAGCTCGCCTGGATGCAGGCGGCGGCGTGCATATAACTGGCCTGGGCAAAGCCTCGCCGGACACGCCCGCGCTGCAGGCCGGGCAGCCGGCCGTGGCCAGCTTCCCGGCGCGCGATGTGTTGCTGGCCACCCCCGACCTACACCCCCACAAGCGTGGGGAAAACGTCGTCTTCTGACGCATAGTAACGACGCGAAACACCCCCACGACATGGTGGGGAAAACCCGCCCTTTGCAGGCACTGAAGGCATTCTGCAGGCGCCTGTCTTCACAGGGGCATGGCGCCAGCATACGCCACCTGCTGCACGGTGACGCGGCGATCCCGATATTTTTTTTGCAGACCAAATTGCAATGGTACATCGTTCAGTATCATCACCTTGCCCTCGTGCTCACCCTGCAGGACACGCAGGGCCAGGCCGCGCTGCCTGGCAAGCGCCATGCGCTGCCCCGCATCGAACGCTGCGGCCGGGCTGTCGTAGCGCCCCTGGTAGATGAATTCGACCGGGACACAGTGCTTGCGTCCCAGATAGACATCCCAGACGGGCGCCTGCAATGCAGCCACGACCTCGTCCACCAACGGGCCCGGTGCCTGCAGTATGACGGCATACGCCATATCCTGCAGATAGTCACGCCAGGTCAGCCGGGTACCACCGCCGACCGCCTTGCCACCATCGCTTTTTCTGGGGATCAGCAGCGTCTGCCACGGATCACGATCATCGTAGCCGCTGCCCACCGTCTGGAAATCACGCAGCACGGGTGGATGAGGCAATGGCGCGCCCTGGGCATCCGCACGCGCATACGCCATGACCTGCATGTCCAGCCCCAGCCAGGCGGCCAGCCACTCGGCCTGGGCGCCGCCCGCCCCACGCGCGCAGCAGATCAGGCCCAATACCCCCGAGCGCGTCGGAAAGCACAGGCTTTCGCGGCGGCCGAATTTGGAATCATGGCCCCAGGCCTGCAAAGGCGCCTCGAGCCACAGCAAAAGATAGGGATCCCGCATGATCGACTCTCAGGACACGTGGGTGCGCAGCCGACCGATCAGGTCATCGATACTGAAGCGCTCATCCTCCCCCCAATCATAAGCGGCAAGCTTGCCGAACAGCGAACCGGAAAGCTTCTCTTTTTTGTCGAGGTATGCTTTGAGCGCCTCGATGCTGGGTTGCAGGTAGCCATGGCCCTGATCCGTGACCGGCGCCTCGAACGACGCTTGCAGGCGCTGCCCCCTGCGCACCAGCACTCGGGCGAACTCCCAGGGGGACGCCCCCGACTGGCTGGCCTGGCGCGCGCCCGGCACGGCGACGAAGAGCGCGCGGACAAACGCGTCGACCGCCTGCTGGAGGTCTTCGGACGCCAGCGTCTGGGCCAGCTGCCCCACATCGAGGCTGATGTAGCGATAGTATGTGGCGGAGTTGAATTCCATGCTGCCCATGTGGGCCGACCCCGGACCCGGTTGAAGGTCATCCAGCGCGGTGAAGAATTCGAGTTCATTGGCGACCCGGTGCGTGGAAATGGCATGGGAGAATGACGCCGCGGCTTCAATGTTCATGTCGGGTGCCCTGGCCACCATGCGACCAAACAGCGCGATATCCAGGGCATCCACCGCCGGGTTGATGACCTTCTTCGCAATTCGGGCAAGATCCCTCTCCTTGAAACGCGCCTTCTCGAAATCCAGCGCCCGGGCATACTCGGCAAATGCGGCCGCCTCGGTATCACTGATGAAAAGCAGCGCGTCACTGACGATCAGGTCGGCCAGACACTGCCCGCATTCCTGTGCAAGGGCATCACTGGCCCCCACCCGCCGGCAGGCTCGGGCAAACAGCAGCTGTGCCTGCCGGGTGCGCGTGGCCAGTTTGACGCCAAACGTGGGCAGGGCCAGACGCACCTGCCGTTTCCAGCACTGGGAACTAACCCGTGCACGCAAGGCGCCACCGATCAGTGCCGTTTTCGGGGCACCCAGATCATCCCGGTTCAGACACGTCACGGGGAAGGACTGCAATATGTGAAATTCAATGCGGATCGGCGCATTCACGAAGGTTCTCCAGAAGGCACAATCTGCAGCAAGCCGCAGCCAAACGCCCGCCCGCGGCCGATGCCACGGCAAAAACTGCGGCGAAACCGCGTCCGGTCGATCACGACCAGGCGACCTTGCACCGGCGCCTGTACCAGGGTGACGGGGTGCCGCGCCTTGTCGGTGAACTGCAGCGTCTTGAGCCGGCCCACACGCAGATGCCCAGCGGGGATTGCAAACCCCCAGTTCGACAATGCGCGGGCCTCGAACCATTGGGCCACGGCGTGTTGATCGAGCAGCGCCATTCGCCTGCGTGTGATTGCATCACGGCGCGTTGGATTGACCACGACGCGAAACCGGTACTCGTCGTGATCCAGAAAACCCGACGGAATCGAACGGCTGACGACTGCACCGCACGCCTGCCCCTGATCATCGACGGCATGCCCGGCCGGCATGCGGTTGGCCAGCAGCAGAACCGTATGGCCCCAGCGATTCGCACCCCGATCAGCGTACAGAATCCCGCTCGGTTCGCCAGCCGCCTTCTGCGCAACACTGCGCACATCAGGATACAGACTATAGACGATTCGATGAACCGAATAGGGATCGGTCAGGCGCAATGCCTGCACCGCAACTCGATCAAGTGACAGGATGCTGGCAACCAGGTTCATGCGGGCTCCGGGAGACCGGCCCGGCGGCCGGCATGGAATTCGCGCGCCCATTGTTCCCTGACGGCCTGTGGCTCAGTGGCAAATTGCCGCAACTGCCGTAGCAGGCGGACATGATCGAGGGGCACGCTCACCCGTGTGTTGATCAGCGTCAGGAGCGGAAACAGGGCATCGGGCAGTTCGGACAGGTCGGTACAGGCCAGCAAATGACGCAGGCGAGTCCTGCCCATCCTGCTCTGGGCGCCATGCACGTGACACGCGGCGATCGCCTGCCCCAGGCCGAGGTGCCCGCTGCATTTCGCATGGGCCCTCGCCAGCGCCGTCGCGACGATGGCAAAGGGTATGCGCTGGGTGGGCTCTTCGAGATCCACCCCCAGACCCGCCAGGATTTTCCAATGCGCATGATCCATGGCCAGGCTGTCAGACCGACGCAAGCGCGCAACCAGGCGCGCGTCCTGGCGCATGCTGGCCAGCAAGCCATGGACAATGGATGCTTCCGTCGACGCGGTCTGTGCACCCGCCATGGCATCCGTGGCCCCGCGCGCTTGCACCGCACCGGATGCCCAGATGGGTTCGCACTTGGCCCAGACATCGAGCTGCCGGGCGGTTTCCCTGGGGCAGTATTGATCGTAGGCCGCGCAGGCATAATCGGAAAACCCCCGGAAAAGGTGCGCATGCCGATCGGAGCCGGACTGCCCGCAGTGATCCACCAAGGTTTGGAAATCAGCCTCGCACTGCTGCCAGAAAGCCTGGGTGGCCCGCGCCGCCCAGGTACTGCCATCGCTGGACAAGTCGCGGAAATATGCCATGACACAGGCATAAAGAGACTTGGCCAGATCATTCAGGGCCTGCATGTCCGATTCAAGCTCGCGGAACCAGAGTTCATCCAGCCTGTCCGTATGCAGCCAGACCTGGGATTCGACGAAATCATCCCGTCCGCCTACATACTGCTCGCCAGCCCGGGTGGACACCCGCAAGCCACCGGACCAGAACAGCACGCGGCCCTGCATGTCATGGGCCCGGTTCAAACCGATCTGAATGCGCCAGCACTGGAAACTCTGGCGCTTGTGCTGCGGCACGAACGCAAGCAATGAGGACAACTCGCGCCAGGGCCGCTTGTCGGGGTTCGCCCACAGCGCCTTGGGCTCCTTGCCTGAGTAGTCGATGGCCACGCTCGGGTCCGCAAAGCCCTCTTTGTAGCCCGGGTACGCCAGCCCCTCGGAATAATGTACGCCATCCCTGGCCAGATAGCAGAACCGCGCCATGGGGACCAAATGCCCCATGAGCGACCCCTTGAGCCGTTCAGCCACGGGACAGGCCTCACCTTCGGGCATCCGTTCCCAGGGCGCGACGCCACAGCCATTGGGAAACAGGCCCTGGCTCCCGATCTGCTCAGCCGTCAGCAAATTGAGCCACAAGGTGTGCCAAAGATCTTGCGCGAGCAGGTAATTATGCAACAACCCCCTGTGGGCCATGGCCGGACCTGGCCGCGCAGTCGCCGGCTTGCCCTGCGGGTTGCTTTTGCCGGTGTAGCCCGGTGTCAGCACCACGCTGTTGTCGGCCTTCTTGCCGCCCAGCGGAAACCCCATCAGCACTACGATCAGAAGCGCCTTGTCGGCATCATCCAAGACCGGCGCCTGCTGGCTTTGCGTGAGCACCGTGGTGTTGCCAGCCGAGACTTCGGGCAGCAATGCATCAAAACCCTGCACCCTGGCCCGGGAAATCGCCCGCATCTGCAGGAAAGGCCGCTCGCCATACAGCCAGAAGCGATCGTGCCAACGTTCCAGGTAGAGCAGGGACTGCCGGGCGACCTCATCCGGACCCATGGCGAGCCATTGCGGCTCGTCCACAGGGGTACAGGCCATCTGCACGATCGCCAGCAGCAAGCGGCGGACAGCGGTCATCTGGACCGGGTTACCCGCAAGAATGCGGTACCCGGGTGTGCTGAATACCTGCCGCAGACTCACCCGCCCCACATCGGCCATGGGCACCCATGGCTCATCCACCAGATTGAATCGATTCATCGAACTGTCGATCATCGGCCCACCTACCTGTACTCGCAATGCTCAGCCGGACCAGGCCGGTCGAATGGTTGCAGATTACCAGCCTGAGCGAGTCTTGAGTACGGGCAGTGCAGCAATTGTGCGGTGGCGGGGATGCGAGCGGCACAGTGCGGGATGCATCCGACGGCGCCATACGGTTACGCTTTCGACTGCTCGGGTCAAAGCGTGCCTACCTGGTACAGATGCCGTCGAAAAGAATTGTTGCGGTCTGCTGCGCGATGTCCTCTACACTGAGACGGCCTGGCCGGAACCATTCAATCGACCAGTTCATCATGCCCAATAAAAGCTGCCGGGTGACAGAAAGATCGATGTCTGCCCGAATGGCACCGCTGGCCTGACCCTCGAGAAGCAGTTGGCGCCATATCGCTGTTGTTTCATCCAGCACACCCAGGAACTGCTTCTTGATGTTCGGTGGCACCTGATCGAAAATCCGCATGTGCGCCATCGTATATGGATCCTGCGAAAGCACAATATCGTAGTGCCCACGGATTGCCGCAGTCAGCCTGTCCTCGACGGTCGCATCCAGGGGGAGCTCGGCAAGGAAATCGTTTACCCGCTGCAAGGTACGATCATTCGCAATTCGGAGCACCTCAACGACAATGGCCTCACGCGACTCGAAATAATAATAGATGCTGCTGGTCTGCGCATGCGCACGCTTGGCGATATCCGTCAATCGCGTCAGGGCGTATCCCTTTTCCTTGAATGTATGGGCTGCCGCATCGAGCAGACGCGCCCGGGTCAGTTCGGATTTCTTGGGCCGGCGATTATGCCGGGCGATGAACTCGGCAACGACATCCTGCTGTTCAATAGGTTTTTTCCTCAATTTTCTTCCCGGCGTCCTGACAATGGATTTCTTCCTGGTTGGCATAGCGCCCCTGTTCCTGTTCCTGTTCCTGTGGCTCTGGCAGTGTGGATCATCCCCCAGGCAGGCCCGTTTTCATCCGGCCTGTAGTCGCCACATTTTCTCAGAGACTGCAACAACGTCAAGCTCTGTTACCAGCGCCATCCTTACCAGCACCGTTCCCGCTGCTGGCCTCGGTTTTGCGAAATTTCATGGATGCCAGGCGATTCGCCCCATCCGGAAAAGAAAGCTGCGCATGCTCGATGAATGCGGCATGCAAGCGTGCATGAAGGCCGGGTGGGATCGCCTTTGTCCTTGGCGGAGGCCCGAGCGCCACATGAACCAGAAGATATTCCACCAGTGCGGCAAGGTAATTGTGCTTTTCATGAATGAGTTCGAAGAGCACCGTCATCGTCTTCTCGCCCAGCGCCGTAATGCGCGCAGTAATGACAACCGGATCATCCAGGAGCAATTCGCGCAGATAGACCACCTGCGCTTCGAGGACAAAGTTCGACTCACCCGAGCGCGCACGGAAATCATCGCCATAGTCGAGGTATTGGTGCAGATCGATTGCCGGCTGTTTGATCGCAGCAAGATAATAACTTGCATTCATGTGACGATTGCCGTCGATCCACTCTGGCTGCACACGGATCCGATACCTGGGCAGCCTTGGGTCACCCACAGGAAGGCCGTGGCCTGGCAACCGCAGTGGGTTCGCATGCACGACGCGGTTCATACAGCGAGATAGCGTTGCTTGATCTCAGGCTGGGCGTCGAGTGCCTTCCAATCGCCCTTGAACACGATACCACCGGTATCGATGATATATAGCCGCGTGGTGCATTGTCGGGCAAACCACAGGTTCTGCTCGCTCAACAACAAGCCCGCACGGATTTCATCGCAAACCGAAACGACATCGTGTGCCAATTTCTCGATGATCACGGGCGCCAGACCCTCGGTGGGCTCGTCCAGCAACATCAGGCGCGGCCTGGCAGCCACAGCGCGCGCTACCGCAACCATTTGCTGCTGCCCACCGGACAGCTGGCTGCCCAGACGATCCCGAAGCGGGACCAGCATCGGGAAACGGTTGAGCACTGCCTCGGCAGAATCGGGCTCGGTGCCAGGGCGCGCCGCATGGCGTGCCATTTCAATGTTCTCCAATACTGTTACGTGGCCAAAGATGCGGCGATCTTCGGGCACCAGAGCCAAACCACGCCGTGCCCGCCGGTAGGGTGCCAGCGACCCGAGTTCCGCACCATCCCAGACAATGCGGCCCGCTACCCGGGGCCCTGCGTTCATGATGCTCTTGAACAGAGTCGATTTTCCGGCGCCATTGCGCCCAATGACCGCTACGCGTTCGCCATCGGCAATCTCCAATGACACGCCATGCAGAATCTGGCTCTCACCATAAAAAGCATCGATGGATTCAATCGTCAGCACTGTACATTTCCTTACCGAGGTATACGTCGCGCACGGTCGCATTGGCCCGGATTTCATCAATGTCCCCAATGGCAATGACCTCGCCCTGATTCATCACCAATATGCGATGGGCCAGGCCATAGATCACATCCATGTCATGTTCCGTCATGACGATCGTGACGCCGGTACTGGCACGCAGTCGGCCCAGCAATTCACTGGTTTCCACGCGATCCGACGGGGACATGCCTGCAGTGGGCTCGTCCAGCATGAGCACGCGCGGTTCGCCAGCCAATGCAATACCAATCTCCAGGCGTTTCTTGTCGCCGTGCGACAGGAATTTCGCTTCGATATCCTTCTTTTCCAGCAACCCCACATCGCGCAACCGTGCATCCGCCTCCTCGATGGTCTGCGCGCGCGGCGTCACCAAAAACCAGGGCTGCGGCGATTCGCGGCGCATGCGGCGGCGCGCCTCGATGGCCACGACAAGATTTTCGCGCGCGGTCACGTCCGGAAAGATTCGCGCGATCTGAAAGGTGCGCCCCATGCCGATTGCGACACGTGCATGCGCAGGCATCTGCGTAATATTCTGCCCGGCGTATTCAAGCTCACCGGCCTCGGCAAAGACTTCACCCGTCATGACCTTGAAGAGCGTAGTCTTGCCCGCACCGTTGGGCCCGATGATCGCGAAGGTCTCACCGGACATGACCTCCATGGAGATCGCCTTGAGCACGTGATGGCTGCCATAGCTCTTGTCAACACCCGCCACACGAAGAATGGCGCTCATTGCTTCTTCCCCTCGTTGGTGGTGCCTGCAGAAAGACGCAAACCAAGCGCCTTCAGGAGCCCTGCCACGCCACTGGGCGCAGCCAGAATGATGATCAGCAAAATCGTACCGATCACGATCTCCGATGCCCCCACCAGGCCTCTCGTCAAATAATTGATGATGGAAAACAGCACTGTACCGATCAAGGGCCCCCAGAACGAATAGGCACCGCCCAGCAGCGACGCAAGTATAGGCTGGGTCGAATGCAGCCAGTGGGCGGATTCAGGCGTCACAATCTGGGCCCACGGCGCGTAAAGCGCACCCGACATTGCCGCTGCACCACCGGACAGCGTGAACGCCAGAAGCCTGTAACGCCCGACATTGATGCCAATGAACGCGGCACGCTCGGGATCCTGGCGAATACTGACCAGTGTCCGGCCAAATGGTCCGCTGCAGATGACCCAGAGCAACCCGGCAAGCAGCGCGCCGATGGCACACAGAAATAAATAGTATGCCGTTCCGTGTGACAGATTCAGCATCACAAAGCCCAGATCGATGGAAGGCCGCGGAATCGAGGCCAAACCGTCCTCCCGGCCCAGCGTGGTACTGTAGGAAATGATGATGCGCAGCACTTCGGCCAGCGCCAGGGTCAGGATGGCGAGATGGATCCCGGTCGTGCGGCGCAACAGCACCAGTGAAGCAATGGCTGCAACAACAGCCCCCAGGATACCGGAGGCAACGATCAGCAGAAGAAACGGCACGCCCAATGCGGTACGCAGTGCCAGACCGGTCAGATACGCACCCATCGCGAAGAACGCCGCATGGCCAAAACTCGCCAGACCGGTATAGCCGAACAACAGGTTCCAGGACAACGCAAAAATGGTCTCTATGATGACGAGGCCGGCCAGAAATACCACACCCTGATCCGCCCATGCGGGGACGCTCACAAAGGCGGCGACAGCGGCAGCCAGCAGAAGGATCTTGAGCAGCTTCATACCTGATGCCCTGCAAATAGGCCCTGGGGCTTGATGACAAGGAAAATGATCACGAACAGATAGGTTGCCATGCCCGGCATGTTGGGCATGATGATCGAGCTGGCGCTTTCGATGACCCCGAGCAGGATGGAGGCCACAAAGGCGCCTCGCACATTGCCCAGCCCGCCTATGACCACCGCCATGAAAGCGAGCAGCAGATAGCTTTCTCCCAGAAGCAGCGAGAGCGTCTGGTTCGCAAGCAACAACCCACCAGCCAACCCGGCCAGAAAGAAGCTCACGATCACAGTGGCAATCAGCGCAACCGGCACATTGATGCCCAACAGGCTCGACATCCAGCTGTCGTTGGCCACCGATTGCAGCAACTTGCCCAGCCAGGTGCGATGGATTGCAAAATCAAGCCCAAGGTACACCAGTACCCCACAGACCATCAGGAAAATCGAATAGGTCGGCATCAGCAGCCCGCCCGCATCCAGTGCGCCGTCCAGCAATGGCGGTGGATTGACAGAGGCATAGTTGACGCCCCAGATGATCTTGACCACGCCTGTACAGATCAGCAGGACGGCGAACGTCGCAATCAGCATATAGGCCTCATCGACATCCCGAAGTCGCTGCAATACGATGCGGTCGGCCACATAACCCAGTGCGGCCACCACCAGGCCGGCCACGAACGCTGCAAGAACGTAGAGGCCAAGCGATGATGGGAACGTGCCGACAACGGTATAGGCAATATAGGCCCCGATCATGAAGAATGCCCCATGCGCGAAGTTCAGGATCTTCAGGATGCCGAAAATCAGGGTCAAGCCGGCCGCAACCAGGAAAATCGCCATGCCGGTGGCAAAACCGTTCGTCAGCGAAAAGAGAAGATCCATCGCGTTCATGTCGAACCCTCGCGGAACTCCAGGCCGGCAATGCGAATCCCCTGGCCATCTGCAGTACGCTCGGCTTCGCAAGCGCGGGCGAGTGACGGGCCAAACGACGCCCCTGCCAGATCGATGCCCGAGAGCCGAGCGGGGCCATTGATCCGCTGGAATTCAATCGTGCCCTCATCGAGATCGATGCGCGGAACACCACGATCGGCCATCAGCGGCCGGTCAAGCACGTTGGACCAGCGCCCTGCAAGCCCCTCGGGATCCGTTGAAGACAGCCGCGCACAAACAATGCCCTGCCACCCAGGTGCTGCACGTTCCTGCCAGGCCTCGCCCGCGGGAAACCAGCCGCCATCAAAAGGCCGCCCTACCCGCTGCATCGAAAATGACAGTATCGATGCCCCGACATCCCGCGGATCGAGTTGAAGCTCTTGATAGGTTGGATAGTCGACGGCCCCGGCAATGCGAACCGCCTGTGCGGCAGCACGATCACGCCAACGCTGCAGGTCATCGACCTCGGTGATGACCATATAGCCCCCTTCACCACGCCGCTGCAGGTAGCGGGCTGCGGATACATCCGGACGCAATGGGGCGATGACTTCAAGAAACGTATCACCGACTGGCAGCAACGCGCCCCGGATACCGTGATGAGCGAAGAACGCGGCCTGGTACGACGGCGGCGCCTGATCGGGTACCCCGTAGCGGCTCAAGTCACCCTTGCCATGGCAGACCCGGAGATCGAAGACCTCAATCAGTCGATCCAGGATCGGTTCCAGCTGTTCAACGACCATGCAGATCTGTCGCAATCGGATTCGCCCGGACATGGCTAATTCCCCGTGAACTCTGGCTTGCGTCTGGCCCGGATCGCCGCAACGGCTTCGGCATGATCTGCCGACCGGCTCGAGAGTGCTTCGTACGCCATCAACATGCCCATCATGCCCTGCGCATCCGAGCGAAGCCGTGCATTCAGGGCCAGCTTTGTATAGCGAATGGCCTGCCTGGCGCCTTTGACCAGCCGACCGACGATCAGCGCCACCCGGGCGTCGAGCTCATCCTCGGGTACGACATGGTTGATCAGCCCCATCTGGTGCCCCTCCTGGGCGGACAGCAACTGGCCCGTGAGCAACATCTCCTTGGCCCGCATGTAGCCGACGAGATAAGGCAGGACAACGGCCGCGCCATCACCCGCCACCAGGCCCACGCGGACATGGGTATCGCCAAAGCGCGCGGTCTCGTTCGCTATGATGATGTCGCAGCACAGGGCCAGGCTGGCCCCCAGGCCAATCGCATCGCCATTCATGCGGCAGACCATCGGTTTGCCCATGTCGAGCATCGAGCAAATGATGGCCTTGGCCTCATCCATGATGGCGTCAAAGCGTGCCGGCTCCTCGACCATGCTCTGCAGCCATTCCAGATCGCCACCTGCACAAAAGGCGCGACCTGCACCCGTCAACACCACCACGTCACACGCCGGATCCGCTTCAAGCAGGCGGAATACCTGACTCAGCTCGTAATGCATGCGGGCACCAACGGCATTCAGCATGTCGGGGCGTTGCAGCGTGACCGTTGCGATACGATCCGCGATGGACACGTCAATGTACTGAAGCTCTCCAAGTCTCATGCCACCATCTCCTCGTGCGTGGGCTGGACCTGCGCGCGTGCCCCCGTGCGCGCCATGAAGCGATCCATATGCCAGTTCAAATCCCCCCAGGTCCTGCCAATGGCACGCAGGCGCTTGTAGTAATGCCCAACCACATGTTCCTCCGTCATGCCGATGCCGCCATGCAGCTGGATCGCCTGTGAACAAATGAACTCGCCGCGCTCGATGATGGCCACCATGGCTGCAGATACTGCAGCTTCACGCACGCTTGGGATCTCGCACAGGTGTGCAAGGCCGCGGTACAGCATCGAGCGGGCGTGATCCTTGCGCACCAGCATATCGGCCACCCGATGTGTCAGCACCTGATAGCTTGACAGTGGACGACCAAATTGCCTGCGTTGGCCCAGATACGCCGCTGTCACGTCGATCGCCGCCTCCATCAACCCAAGCGCCTCTGCTGCCAGTGCCAGACGTGCCTCATCGAATGCCTCGCCGAGACGCTTCGACGCATCAGTCGAGCCTGCAAGCAGACCCTCTGGCCCAATACGGACCGAATCCAGTTGCAGGTCGGCGATACTGCGCTGATCGATGCTGCGATATGTGCGGCGCCCCAGGCCAGCAGTCGAAGCCGGCACATGGAACAGACACCAGCCCTGCGTATCATCGAGCCGGGCTGGCAGAATGAAGTCTGTTGCCACGCCACCATCGAGGCACAGTGGCACCCGGCCCGACAATACGTACCCGTTGCCGGCATCTCTGGCGCGGAGGACCTCACCGGCCGGCACGGTGCCCTCGAGCGGCGCCACGGAAAACACGGCCTCGCCCGCAATCAGCCGATCGACCGCCGCCTGGGCGCCGCCTGCACCGTCGAGCAATCGGGCTGCAAGCACTGCAGTGGAGACATAGGGTGCCGCCACCAAACCACGGCCGAACTCCTCCATGATCAACGCCGCCTCGATCGGGCTGGCTGCCAGCCCACCACGATTTTCCGACACACGCAAGGCGAGCCAGCCGAAATCGGCGAAATTGTTCCAGTGATCCGATGAAAAACCACTGGACGCGGCGAGACTGCGCGCCACCTCAAAGCTGTGAGAGTCTGCAACAAAGCGCGCAACGGCATCCTTGAGCGCGGCCTGCTCGAATGTAAGACTGAATTCCAAGAGTATTCTCCACGTTGGCCCGACTAAAACACTTCACGTGCGATGATTTCGTGCTGAATTTCATTCGTGCCAGCGTAGATGGTGGTCGCACGAAAGAACAGCTGGCGTGCTGCCAGCCCGGGCAGTTCGTCATCCGCGCCGCCTGGCAAGACAGCGGACGGGTCATGGTGCGGCTCGAAGAAAATCAGGCCCTGCGGGCCGACGACATCGATCGCCAGATCGGACATTCTCTGCTGCAGTTCACTGCCCAATATCTTCAGGCCCGAGGCGGAAATCTGACTCCTGGTGCGGCCTGACGTCGACAGTTCGCGCAAGACAGACCATTCAAGCACGGCCAGGTCGATTTCGAGCCGGGCAATGCGCTCACTCAGGCGCGCCTCTGTCGTAGGCGTCACGCCGCGCCCGATGGCGCGGCTCACCATGCGTTTGAGCAGCACAAGGTCCCGCTTGGCACGGGGCACGTGCGCATTGGTGACGCGCTCGTTGCCAAGCAAAAACTTGGCCTGCGCCCAACCCTGTCCTTCTTCGCCCAGAACATCGGATGCCGGCACCCGAACGTTGTCGAGAAACACCTCATTTACGCTATGGCCTTCATCAATTGTGATTACGGGCCTGACCGTGACGCCGGGCTGCTTCATATCGATGAAGAAAATCGTCAGCCCGCCTTTCTGCGGCTTGATGTCTGGATCGGTGCGCGCCAGGCAGAACATTTTGTCTGCGTAATGAGCCTCAGTGGTCCAGAGCTTCTGACCATTGATGACATAGGTATCGCCGTCGCGCACAGCAGTGGTTCGAACCGAGGCGAGGTCCGAACCTGAGGACGGCTCAGAAAACCCCTGACACCAGAAGACATCGCCACGCAGAATATCCTCCAGGTGCGCATTCTTGTGCTCTGCGGAGCCGAAGGTGTAAATGAGCGGCCCGATGAGCCGCAAACCAAAATAACTCATGAAGGGGGCGTCTGCTGCCGCACATTCTTCCTCGAAGATATGAATCTGCAGAGGCGTCCAGCCCGTGCCGCCATACTCCATGGGCCAATGCGGTGCTGCCCAGCCCTGCTCATACAGAATACGGTTCCAGCGCTGCAGATCCTCTTTTGTGGCGTGTACGTCATGGCGCGTCCGCGCCGCCATGTCCGGCGGCACGTGTGCACGAACGAATTCCCGAACATGGGTTCGGAATACTTCATCTGCTGCGGTCACTCCAAAATCCATCTCAAATCCTTGGGTGCCATGGTCCTTGCCATCGGCTGGTTGCTGGTTGCTCGGTGCTCAATGAAAAGTTCGGCCGCCATCCATCACCAGTGTGGTGCCGGTAATGACGCTGGAGGCGTGTGAACTCAGAAACAGAATCCCCTCGGCGATCTCCGAGGGTTCTGCAATACGCTGCAACGCATAAAGCGCTTTTGCACGCGAAGCCAGTTGTTCGGTGTCCGGATACCAATCACTGACCATGCGCGTGCGCGTCATCCCTGGGGCGATGACATTCACACGAATCTCGGGCCCCAGTTCGGCTGCCCACACCTTTGAGGCCACCGAAAGCGCGCCTTTGCTGGCGCCATAGGCACCCAGTTCGCCATAAGGGACGATCGCCGAAGCCGAACCGAGATTCACCACGGTCGAGCGGCCCGCAGCGCGCAGATGCGGCACGGCGGCCCTGAGCATCAGAAACGGCCCGGTCGCATTTACCTCGAGCGTGCGCTGCCACAGTGCCAATGTCGTGTCTTCGATCCGGGCCACAGGGAACACCCCGGCCACATTGACCAGACCATCGATACCGCCCATGTCCGCAGCCGCCCGAGCCACCGCGTCGGCCACGGCCAATTCGTCGGTGACGTCCAGGACCATGGCATTCTGCAACGGCAAGGCCAGATCCACCGGCTCGCGATCGAACAACGTCAGCCGTGCACCATGTCGGGCGAACAGTTCGGCCGTCGCGCGCCCTATGCCTGCCGATGCGCCCGTGATGATGATGCGGCGCCCCTCGAGCTGTCGCACCGGCTCTGGCATTTCTGCACCCTGGGTAGTCATTGCCTGGCCTCCGAAGCAATCTTGTCTTTGATGATCTGCCTGAGTTGATCCTTGCGCACCTTGCCGACGCTGGTCCGCGGGAACTCTTCGACGATCTCCAGCCGCTCGGGAATCTTCTGTCTTGCTACGCCGGCGTCATCCAGAAATCGTGCAACATCCGCCAAATCGAGAGACTGGTCTGGCCGCAGGACGATAAAGGCACAGGCGGCTTCACCGGTTCGTGGATGGGGCATTGCCACGATCGCGATGTCGGCAATGGCCGGATGGTTGAACAGGATGTCTTCAATTTCCTTTGGACTGATGTTCTCGCCAGCACGAATGATCAGGTCTTTCTTGCGCCCCGTGACCGTGACGAACCGGTTCTCTGTCAGGCGACCCAAGTCGCCCATGCGGAAAAACCCGTCGGGGTCGAATGCATCGTCATTGTCTTCCGCATGCGCATAACCGAGAAAGAGTTGCGGCGCCCGCGTGATGATTTCACCTTCGTGCCCCATCGGCACAGGCGAGCCATCCACAGGGTCGACAATGCGCACCTCTGAATGCCAGACTTCGCCATCGGTTTCCGCGCCCTCATCAACCAGGCTGCGCGTGTTCACGCCCGCAGTGATGCAGGGCGCTTCGGTGGAGCCGTAAATGCGCGATACGACACAGTTGGAAAAGACGCGCCCCGCCTCGCGTATCAGGTCAGGTGGGACTTGCGCACCACCGCACAGAAAGAACCTGAGCGCGGGCAGATGTTCGCCTTGCCGTTTGGCTTCATCCACCAGCCCCTGCAGGAAAATCGTGGCCGCCACGATACCCGTGACCCGTCGGCGCCGCATCATGTCCAGCGCCAGAGGCGCATCCCAGGCATCGAGCATGACGGTGGTGATGCCCACTGTGAACGGCAGGCACAACGAATACAATGCGCCCGTCGCGTGGGTCACCGGTGACGGGTTGAACATCACATCATCGGGCGTCAGGCCAAGATGCGTCAGGCGCATCCAGTTTTCGGCCTGCAGACTGTTGTGGCTATGCAATACGCCCTTGGCGCGCCCCGTCGTGCCCGACGTGTACATGATCATCTTGATGGCATCCGGATCGACGCGTGGCAATTGCGTGGCCTCATCGGCGCTATCCAGCAGGGCGCGATAATCCAGGAATTCATCGGCCTGGCCGCGCAAGACGACCACTTCGACGGGCCGCGGCAGGCCGGGCAGCAACCGGCGCATCATGGCCTTGTAGTCGAAGCCCCGGAAAGACGCCGGGATGAAGATCAGCTTGCTGCGGCTGTCGGCCAACATGAAACCGACTTCCGCATCACGATAGATGGGGACCAGCGGCTGCACCACCAACCCCGCCATTGCAGCTGCCAGGTTGACGATCACGGCCTCATACCAGTTCGGCAGCTGAAAGGAAACGGTATCGCCGGGCCGGTAACCCCGTTGAATCAATGCACGTGCCAGCCTGCGCGATTCTGCGTGCAATGTACGCACGGTATGCTCAGTTTCACGCTCTATGACGAGCACACGGTCAGGTGTTGCGGCCAGCATGGCATCCGCATAGTCGGCGATGGTTTTGCCGGCCCAGATGCCTTTCGCCTTGAGTTGCCGGGCGCGGCCCTCGTCCCAGAGGATCGACCAGCCGCTGATATCCTCACGCATGTTGCCTTCCATTACTTGTATTTGAATTCAACCTCTTTCCCGGGGCTCGGGGGCTCGATCACTTCGGCACCTGGAATCCTCACGAAATCGGATACGGTCCAACCCAGATCGGACGAGTCAGGATCGATCTTGATGAAGTTGAGATCCAGCACAGCCTGGTGATCTTCCTTGCGCAGAATCCTGGTGCCCTTCGCAGTGTCCAGGCTCAGACCTTCGAGCGCCTTCACGACATCGGCCGGGTTGGCGTTGCCTGCCAGTTCGATTGCCTTGGCATAGGCCAATACAGCTGCATGCCCTTGTTCGACATAGCCCAGTGGGAAGCGATCGCCGGTCTTCTTCATATACGCGTCGTAAAGCCTCTTGCCCACCGGCGTGTCCTGATAGCCACCGTAGTACCAGTGCATGGCTGTCCAGAAATTGGGTACCATGCGCTTGCCAAGCGCCTTGGGCACGTTGAATTCATTGGCACCATCCGCAATCACCTTGAATTTTCGGTCCAACCCCATCGCAGCACCCTGGGCAAGAAGCGTGACGGCATCCGCACCATTGGTGTTGTTGAACAGCCCCGTCGCGGGACTGCGCATCAGACCCGTCAATTGCGTCTTGAAATCGGTGGCACCGAACTTGGTCAACACCGGCTCGAAGATCTCGACTTCCTGTTTGGCGATTTCAGGGTAATACTGTTTCAGACCGTCAACGAAACCGTCCCATGACTGGTGGCCATACGCAGCATCTGGAAAGATGCCCGTCCATTTGGTGACATGCGGATACTTTTCGGCCATGACTCGCGCCAGCGCGCGATAACGCATGTACGAGTTGTCACTGATGCGGAAATAATTCGGCACGAAGGCTTCGTGCGTCAGGCTATCGGCGATCGCCGCGCAGGAAATCAGCACGGCATCGTTTTCTTTCAGCATCGGCATGACGGCCAACGCCACGGCAGTCTGAATCGTGCCCAACATCAGATGGGCGCCCTCGCCAATCAAATCCTGAGCCTGTTTGACCGCCTCCGGGCCGGACGCCTTGTCATCCCGAGCGATGATTTCGAGCTTGCGCCCGAGCACACCCCCGGCCGCATTGATCTGGTCGATTGCGATCTGTGCGCCCAGCAGCGTTGGGGAACCGAGTATCTCCTGGGCACCGCTCAAGGGCCCAAGAAACCCCAGTTTGATGGGCGCATCCTGTGCCCAGGCCAGGCGTCCGAACAGCCCTGTTCCTGTGGCGAGCGCAAGCCCGGACATACTGGCGAGCATCTGCCGCCGATTGAAAGAACCTTTCACGATTTCTGTCTCCTGTTGACCTTCTCGAAACTGTATTTTTGATGGACCGTATCAGCTCCACCATCGCCCGCCGTTCACGATCAGCGACTGCCCCGTGATGTAGCGACTTTGATCACTGGCAAAGAACACGACCACATTGGCGATATCCTGAGGATCCCCAGCAAAGGCCATGGGCGTTTCCTTGAGGTACTGCTCCCAGATGGGCAGACGGTCGGCTGCCGCAGTTCGGATCGGGCCTGGACAGACCGCGTTCACATTGACATGAAACGGCGCGAGCTCGCGCGCGAGCGAACGAGTCAGGCCAATGATGCCGGCCTTCGCAGCCGCATAGTCCGCCACGCCGATGGATCCCATATAGGCTGCTTCGGAGGCAATGGACACAATCTTGCCGCGCCCGCGCTCGCGCATGCCAGGCACGGCCAGCCTGGAAAAGGTCATCATCGACATGAGGTTGAGCTGCAGGATGAAATCCCAGGTCTCGGGCTCCGAACACCAGAACTCGGACGCACGCTCCCGTGCACTCTGGCCCACGTTGTTGACCAGGATGTCGACATCGCCGCAATCGCGCACCAGCTCATCCCAGGCATCCGTGATCTGCGAGCGATCCATGCAATCGACCACTCTGGTGCTGCACCGTCTGCCCAAAGCTGCAATTTCGTTGGCAACCTGAGCCAACGCGTCCTGCTGGAGGTCGATCAGTACCAGGTCGGCGCCATTGCGCGCCAAATGAATTGCCGAAGCGCGGCCAATGCCATTGGCCGCGCCCGTAACCACGGCCAGACGTCCGGCAAGATCGGTGTGTGTGGCAGGCGCTGCAATCATTTCCGTATTCTCCTTGCTCGTAATTTCAGGTAATCAGGCCACCGTCGACGGTATAGACGCCACCAGTGCAGTAGCTGGCATCATCACTCAACAGGAACGCCACCATGCGGGCCACCTCGTCAGGCCGGCCGGGCCTGGCTGCCCCACCCCAGGGGCCGGACCCCGCGGCCTGCACGAGTTGCTGGTACATCGGACTCTCGATGGCACCCGGAGCCACCGCATTGACACGAATGCCATGCCGTTCGTTCTCCAGGGCAGCAGAGGAGCTGAGAGCAATCACTGCGCGCTTCGATGCCCCATACAGGGCGCGATCCGCCCGTGCACGCAGCGCTGCGACCGATGCGAAGTTGACGATCGCGCCACCTCGCCCCTGTTCGATCATGGCCAACAGCGCATATTTGAGCGCCAGGAAAACCGCACGTACATTGACGTGAAACACCGCATCGAGATCAGCCACATCCAGTTCCGCGACAGGCCCTGACTTGCCGAGGATCCCGACGCAGTTCGATACGAGATCGAGGCTGCCAAAATGCTCACGGACACGGCCCACGGCATCGCGTGCAGCGACATCATCGGCCAGATCCGCCTCGACGCAGAGCAACGAGCCGCTGCCGGCACGTTGCTGTGCGAGGCGCTGCAATGCGGCCTGATCGCGATCGAGTGCGGCCACGCGACACCCTTCGGCCAGCAGCAATTCGACAACGGCGCCACCAATCGCGCCTGCTGCGCCCGTAACGAGTGCAGTCTTTCCTGAAAGCCCGTTGAATGACATGGTCAAATCCACTCAATCGAAGTTCTGGTTCTCACCCGATGACAAGGGCCTTGCCCGGCGTAGCGGGCTCCATGACCGCACCCCCGGGCACCTTCACGGAGTCCGATACCACCCATCCAGGTTCGCTGTCTTTTGGCCCCAATTTGATGATGTTGATATCCGCGACCACTTGATGGTCTTCTTTGCGGAAGGAAATCACACCCTTGGCGCTTTCAAAGCTGAGATCCTCGAGCGCCGGGATCACACCCGATGCGTCAGTGCCACCGGCTGCCTGAATTGCCCGCACATAGGCGTTCAGCGCCATATGCGCAGGGCCGACGTAGCCGGTCGGTGTGGTGTCGCCCGTTCTTTCCACATAGGCGTCGTACAGTTCCTTGCCGGCTTTGACGTCCTGGTAGGCATCGTAGTACCAGTGGCTGCCGGACCAGAAATTCTCTGGCAAATTCTGCTTGAGCGTCTGCGCAAAGACGAGCTCGCCGCTCAGGTCCATGATGACCTTGAGCTTGCGGGTGAGCCCCAGCGGCCGGGCCTGCGTGATCATGGTGAGGAAGTCCTCACCCGTCAGTGATTGATAGATCCCTTCGACCGGCTGGCGCATCATGGCCGCAACCTGATTCTTGAAGTCGATTGCGCCGAATTTGAACAGCACTGCCTCTGAAATCTGTGGCTCTTTGTGTGCCAGTTCGGGATAGTATCTGTGCAGCCCCGCCGTATACGAACGCCAAAGCGCATGGCCAAACTCCACATCCGGCAGCATCGCACCCCATTGCGTGATTTCGGGGTATTTTTCGGCCGCCAGCCGGGCCTGCGCCTGGGCGCGTGCGTAGGCGCTGTCTGTGATGCGGAACACGTTTTTGCTGAAGGATTCATGCGTGAGCGAATCGGCAACGGACCCGATGGTGATCAGCACGGCGTTCGAATCGTGCATGATACCGGCCAGGGCCAGCGCAGACGGCGTATTGAGGCCACCGACAAAGAGATTGATGCCCTGCCCCATCAACTCTTTCGCAGACGCGATCGCCGCATTGGGGTTGGCCTTGTCATCACGGAACACGACTTCGAGCTTGCGCCCGAGCACCCCGCCAGCGGCGTTGATTTGATCGACGGCAATCTGTGCCGAGAGTTGGCAATCTGGTGCATAAGTGGCCTGTGAACCGGTGAGCGGCAACAACACGCCGATCTTCAGCGTTTCTGCCGGCTGCGACCGCGCCACGACGGGAAGCAGCGCTGTGGCCCCGAACAAACCCAGTGTGGCCCCGCCGGCCAGAACCCGACGGCGTGATATCCGATTAGTCATCTCTGCTCCTTGTTGAGATCTTTATTCGAGCGCATGTGATGCGCGTGTCTCCTGCATCGGTTGAAATCATTTCAGCACGTCCAAACGAAACAAGTCAACGGATTTTTAAATTTGAATACAAATTCGTTTCATGATAAATTCTGTGTCATTGACAGCCTGGATCAGGGACCATGAGCGAATCATTCCTGTATATTGAGCAGGTCGGTCCGGTGCGTCGAATCTGGCTGGATCGCCCCCAGAAGAGGAACGCGCAAAGCCGCCAGATGCTGGATCAGCTCGATGCGGCCTTCAACGATGCGCGGGGCGACGAAAACACCCGTGTCGTCGTGCTTGCAGCAAAAGGGCCTGATTTCTCGGCTGGCCATGACCTGAAGCAGGCGCAAGAGGAACGGGCAGAATTCACCGTGGAAGAACGCTGGTCCTACGAAGAGCAGCGCTATTACGGATACTGCATGCGGATCTGGGATTTTCCCAAGCCAACGATCGCGCAGGTGCAAGGGGCCTGCATTGCAGCGGGATTCATGCTGGCCAACATGTGCGATCTCCTCGTAGCTTCAGAGGACGCCGTGTTTTCCGACCCCGTGACACACACGATGGGCGCAGCAGCAACCGAGGTTCTGATACACCCATGGGTCATGGGCCTGCGCCAGGCCAAGGAATTTCTCTTTGCCGGATCGAAGCTGACGGCCGCCGAAGCCAAGGCGATCGGCTTCGTGAATCAAGTTGTTCCCAGAGACCAGTTGGACCCGGCGACCCTGGCACTGGCCGGGCGCATCGCGCAAGCACCACCCTTTGCGTTGAAAATTCTCAAGAAATCACTGAACCGTTCAGCCGAAGTCCAGAACATGCGGCAGGCGCTGTCCGCTCACTTTGATCTGCACCAGCTCAGCCACGTGAGCAGCGAGTACCTGCAGACGAAGGAAGCCGGCCTTGCCAGCGCGATCAGGCATGGGAAGGTCAGAACGCATGATGAAGAAAAATAAATGATCTGCAAACTGTGTCGGGTGGCACACAAGCGGCCCCAGTCGCCTTGACAGAACAGTGTTCAAAGCCCGAACAAGCATGCGAGATCTGTATCCATGGATACAGACGCAGGAAACTCAATCCGCTACGCTGGGTCGAAGATTGGTACACGTATCATTGAGACGGGGACAATGAATGACTGACCGGCAAAAGACCACGCTCCTCCGGGGGGGCCGCCTGACGGGCATCCTTGACACCAGCATGAACAGCGTGCTGATCGAAGATGGCCGTATCGTCTGGATCGGGCGCGCAAAGGATGCGCCTTCTGCGAAGCGCGTGATCGAGCTGGACGGCAGTCGCGTCATTCCAGGTCTGACCGATGCGCACGCGCATCTTTATATGCGTGCTCAAGAGCTGATGAACCTTGGGCTTGGTCCGCGCACAACGACCCTCTCCGAACTGCTCGAGCGCGTGCGGGCGGCGTGCGCATCCGCTGGTCCAGACGAATGGGTACTGTCAGCCGATTACAGCGAGCAGTTTCTGGCCGAGCGCCGCCATCCCAGCCGCCAGGAACTGGACGCTGTATCGGCGGGCAAGCCGGTCTTGCTGCGCCGTACGGGTGGCCACCTTTCGGTGGCCAACTCGGCCGCCCTGAAGCACGCCGGCTTCGACGACACGACACCCGACCCGCTGGGCGGTACCATAGAGCGCGCGGATGGCAAGCTGTCGGGCGTCCTGACGGAAAACGCCGCGGACATGGTCGCCGCATTGGCGCCACCGCCTTCCACTGGCCGGAAAATCGACACCCTGCGGCAATTGGCTGACGAATGCCTGCAGTATGGCATTGTGGCTGTCGTCGAAGCGGCCGTGGGTTTCAACAACGGTTTCGACGTCGAGTGGAAGATCTGGAATGCGCTGCGGGATCAGGGCGGCCTTCCTCTGCGCATGGGGTTCATGCTGAGGATCGATCCCCGCGATGCTCAAGCGCGAAGCCTTGAACCAGGCGCCATTGATGTCCATTGGCAGGCACGGACCCTGAAGTTCTTTGTGGATGGCATCATCGGCGCCCGTACCGCCGCATTCCGGGAACCCTATGCTGACCGCGACACCTGCGGCATCCTGATGGACGAACCAGAGGCGTTGCGTACCAAGGTGGCTGAAGCCCATGCGCAGGGCTGGCAGCTTGCGGGGCACGTCATTGGCGACCGCGGGATCAATCACTGGCTCGACTGCCTGGCCCAGGCCCAGCAGGCCTGCCCCAGGCACGATGCACGGCACCGGCTCGAACACTTCGCAGTGTCGGACTTGCAGGCCCTGGCAAAAGTACAGGCGCTTGGCGCGGTGATCGTTCCACAGTATGGCTTCCTGCGCCGCCTGGGCCAGTCTTTCGCCGAGGCGGTAGGAAAGCAGCGCGCGGCACAGCTGTACCGCGGCTGCACCCTGTGCCAGGCCGGAATTCCCGTCGCCGGGAGTTCAGACCATCCGATCGGCGGGCTGTCACCTTATCTGGGTATCGCCGCTGCCATGGATCGCATGGCATCGAACGGCCTGGTGCTGAATGCCGATGAAGCCTTGACGGCCGAGGAAGCACTGCTGGCCTATTCCGTCGGCGGCGCTTACGTCATGGGCCACGAGACACGACGCGGTCGCCTGCAGGTCGGCCAACTCGCGGACATTGCGGTGCTGGACCGGGACATCCTTGCGATTCCGTCCTCGGAAATCGAGGGGGCACGGTCGAGACTGACGCTCGTCGGTGGCGTGGAAGCCTATGGCGACGGCACGCTGACCGGCTGAACTCACTGAAATAGAATGGCCTCGACTCGGGCCAAAACCTCGTCAACGATGAATTGCGGCACCCTTTCTTTGAGACGCACTTTGCGTGCCCGCCAATCCAGCGACTTCAACTGATGGCAGTGCACAGCGCCCTGGGTGTCGGTACCCGCCCTCATCAGCGTGACCACCGTTCCGTAGGTTCGGTGCGCCGCCGCAGCCCCCTGAGAAATCGGACAAATCATCGCCAACCCTTGCTGGTTGAAAGCCTTGCCGCTCAGCACCAGACCGAAGTGTGGCCCTTTCATCTCTCGACCAGAAGATGGGTCGAAATCCAGATGCACGATGTCACCACGGCTGGGTACATACGGCATCAGCCGTTCTCCAGCCCGACAGCAGGCATGTCTTCCCAACCCTCGACACGGGGCAAGCCTTCGGACATTTCAGCCATCAGGTCGGTCAGCTTATAGCGCGGACGGACTGGCGCCTCGACAGTCATCTTCTTGCCTTGAAGATGAAGCTCAACCTGGGAACCTTCACTGAGGCCGTTTTGGTCAACAAATACCTTGGGAACGGTCATCACGAGCGAGCCGCCTGCTTTGCGTAGAGTTTGAAGCATGGGAGCTCCCTGTTTCATCAGACTGGACAGGTTCTATTTTAATAGAACTAAATATCCTATTCAAGTAGGATAAATACATCCTATGGAGTTCGTGTAATGCCTGCTGCAGCAAGAAGCTCCGAAGGGATTATCTGATCAAGTCATTGAAAATTCCAGAATGAGGCCTTGTTTCCTCATGCCGGGAACATAACTGAAGACGAAGCTCTCCACCTGTGATTCACAGCGCAATCCTTTTCGCCCGGATTGCGCAGTCATTACAATGACGGCACCATCCCGGCTTCACTCGACCTGCGACACTGATGACCCAGCCCGATCTCTCCAGCCACACGCCAATGGTGGATCAAGAATAGCTAAAACCTGGGACAAAAACTCAAAATATAACTTTAAAATCAATCATATAAAGCAAACTACGTCCTACCCCTCCCTGACCTGTTATGGGCATGAATTGGCGTGTTTTGGCGACTAAATTATCCCAAATTTGTCCCAAAAATTTGACCGTCAACTTATGGCATATCTTGGCGTGTGCGGGCATACTTTGCCACGGCTCACCTCGACCCTCTCCAGCATGCCTAGCCACAATTTCCACTATGCCTGAACACGCCTTAATCGGTTCCCAAGATCACCTCAATGTGGCATTGTCAGGCTATTTGCTGACAGGGTATCCTAGTGCCGCTCGCTCCCTCTAACTTCTACCTGACACACTTGGCTGGCCTTCATCAAAAACTGTTGACCAGCCCAATTGTTCACACCTACTTCAATGGCACAGCCATCCGACTCGACGGCATAGAGTTGCTTCCAAATGATCAATTCTCGTTGCCATTCGGCACCTTCTCCACGGTCGAGTTTGCCCATCTGTTTTCCGTGTTCGACGGTAGCCGCGTTCATCAGCAGTTCGCCCACAAGACAGAGCAGGACGCCCCACCGGGAATATATTTCACGGTCATCAACAGCCACATCCTGCAAAGCCCATATAAAAATCGGCTAGGCATCTATACCGACCGACGCGGGGACTCCGACCTATTCATCGACTAAAGTGGACCCCAGAATCGAGACAGCGGTTTAAGCTGTAATCCGAGGAGGAAAACAGCGTGACAGAGGTCAGGAAACGCAAGGTTCACAGCGCGGAATTCAAGGCCAAGGTGGGCATAG
>Ga0172382_10000859_pt1 | contig 56323 bp, 54 predicted proteins | sample Leawel138RmetaG_FD_122245 | JGI IMG/M metagenome (GOLD analysis project Ga0172382, IMG submission 122245) | Leachate microbial communities from a municipal landfill in Southern Ontario, Canada - Leachate well 138R metaG | ecosystem: Engineered > Solid waste > Landfill > Unclassified | place...
AACTATGGTGAGTGAGAGAGGTAAACATTTTGACCCCGAAATGCTCGACGTTTTTCTCTCGAACCTCGAAATAGTCCGCAATATCATGCACCTGTACCCGGAAACAACAGGCTAAGAGGCGGGAACGAGCGGGCGAGGGGGCTTTTCAGACGTACACCCTTTCAATCCTCCTCGAGATCTTGCACAGGATCTCGTAGGGGATTGTTCCTGCAAGTTCAGCCATTTCATTGGCTGAGACCCGGACGTCTTCCCGTCCGCCTTCACCGAGCAGTACCGCTTCATCGCCGCTTTTCACCGGACCGATGCCGGTCACGTCGGCAAGGATCCAATCCATGCATACCCTTCCAACAACATTGCATCTCGTGTCGTTTATCAACACAGAGCCCTTGTTGGAAAGCGAGCGCGGGTACCCATCGGAATATCCGACGGGTATGTACGCGATCTTCGATGACCGGCCGGTCGTGAACGTCCTGCCGTAGCTCAAGGAGGCCCCGGCAGGAAACTCCCTGCAAAAAGCTATGCGGGCCGAGACCTTCATCACCTGCCGCAAAGGGAGGAAGCTTTCGAGGGATAACGATGGATGGGAACCGTACAGGCTTATTCCGGCGCGGACCAGTGAAAAATGCGCCTCCGGGTAATTGATGATGGCCCCGCTGTTGCTCATATGGAGATACGCCGGGTCAAATCCGGCGGACCGGAATGTATCGATGACCGCCCGGAATGCCGCGACCTGCGAAAGCCCGTATTCGTCGCGTATCTCGGATACCGGGAAATGCGACATCAGACCCTCGACCTGTATCCCGCGCGCGTCGTAAAGCATTTGGGCTATCTCGTGCGCTTCCTGCGGCAGGAATCCAAGCCGTCCCATGCCGGTGTCAAACTTGAGGTGTATCCTGAGCGGTTTCGTAAAGCCTCGCGTGATCTCGACAAGCCGTACGAGGATGGCCTCGTCATGAACAACAGGCGTCAGGTCGTATCTGATGAGGGGTTCGATATCATCCCAGGAAAATATCCCGCTCATGATGAGTATCGGTTTTGTTATACCACCTGACCTAAGGACAATTGCCTCGTCTATCGTCGCAACGCCCAGGTAATCTATGCCGATCGATCCCAATTTCCGGGAAACCTCGATCGCTCCATGTCCGTAGGCGTCCGCCTTGACGACACCGAGCAATCCTGCCCCGGAGCTCAAACGGCTGCGGATGGACAGACAGTTATACTCGAGGGCATTGAGGTCGATATACGCGACCGCCCTCGACACTTTCGACATAGATTGCCTCCTTTATCCGGCGCCGATGGCACCGAATACCTTCTCACAAGCCTGAATGGTCCTGTCTATTTCCCGATCGCTGGAGGCACATGTGAGAAATGACGCCTCGAACTGGCTCGGGGCAAAAAATATGCCTTCTTCGAGCATTCCCTTGAAGAATTTTTCGTAAAGTTCCCTGTCGCAGGCCGCGGCACTTTCGTAGTCTTTTACTTCAGACCTCGAGAAGAAACCCGTGAACATGCCGGTGATCGAATTCACCCGGTACGGGACGCCGCAGCGCGCCGCGATCTCGAGCATTGCGCCCGATAGCTTCTGACCGGTCTTCGCGAACCCGGAATAGATCGTCCCGGCATTGTCCTTAAGCCGGCCGAGCACATGGATCCCGGCCCTGACGGCGACCGGGTTCCCCGACAACGTACCGGCCTGGTATACGTCGCCTGCCGGCGCGAGACGCTCCATGATACGACCTTTGCCGCCAAAGGCCCCGACGGGGAATCCCCCGCCTATTATCTTGCCGAGGCACGTAAGGTCCGGGTCGACGCCCCAGATGTGCTGAGCGCCCCCGAAGGAAACGCGAAAGCCGCTGATGACCTCATCAAAAATAAGAAGTATGCCCCGTTCCCTGCACAGCGTTTCAAGACCTTTCAGAAACCCGTCCTCGGGAAGGATAACGCCCATATTCCCCATGACCGGTTCGATAATGACGCACGCGATATCATCGGACCCGTCCATGATCTGCCGAACGGTATCGGGCCTGTTAAAATCCGCGACGTACGTATGCTTTGCGAGGTCCGCCGGCACCCCCGCGCTGTCGGGTATGCCAAATGTCGCGAGGCCCGAACCTGCTTTAACGAGAAGGCTGTCAACGTGCCCGTGGTAACATCCCCGGAACTTGACAACACCGTTCTTTCCCGTGTATCCCCGCGCGAGCCGTATCGCGCTCATGGTCGCTTCCGTGCCTGACGTCGTCAGGCGGACACGGTCTATCGACGGGAACGCATCCACGATCAGGCGGGCAAGTTCGATCTCGTACGGATGGCATGCACCGTAGCTCGTCCCCTCTTCGAGTGCGCAAGTTGCGGCCTCGACCAGGGCGTCATCGGCATGGCCGAGGATGATCGCCCCCCATGAAGACACGTAGTCGATGAAAGAATTTCCGTCGACATCGTAAAGATATGCGCCTTTTGCCCGTTTGACGTAGAACGGCCTGTCGTGGACCGACTGGAATGCCCGCACGGGGCTGTTGACGCCTCCAGGGATAAACTGCTGTGCCTCATCGCAATACTGGTTAGATCTGGTCTTTATCATGTCCTTACCGAAAAAGAAGTTTTCTTGAATTCCTGCTTGCTGAAGAGAACCCGGTAATCATCGATGCCGGATCTTCTGGCCATTTCGCCGATCACGGCCAGGCATTCTTCACGGGTCCGTCCGTGAACCATCGTGTAGAGGTTGTACGGCCAGTACCCTGCCGTATCACGTTCGTAGCAGTGGCTGACCTCGCTGAAACCCGCCATGACGCCCCCGACGCTTTCCACGCGCTCCTCCGGGACGTTCCACACCACCATTGCATTCCCCTCGTATGAGACGGCGCGGTGTGCCACCATGACGGAGACCCTCCGTATAATCCCCCTTTCCTTCAGGAAGACCAACTCCTCGAGCAACTGCTCCCCCGTCATTCCCATTGTACTCGCCATCGCCTCATATGGTCTGTCGGTTATCGGGAAATCGGTGGGAAGCGTTTCCAGAACGCTTTTCATCACGTCTATTGTTACATATCCGTAAAAACCATTTCAAATGAATTCTGGTCAAAAAAGACTTTACAACAGGTGTTCGGACATGTTGTAACTATCGAACTCACGACTTTCTCCCGCAGGAAGCCCACGATCTTTAGTCGGGGGAGGATGTCAAGGCATCTGTATTATGACATATAAATTCTGATACCTGGGAAAAAGGAGCGCGGCATGGTAAAACCTGCATCGAGAATTGAACAGATCCCGCCTTATCTTTTTGCGCGGATCGATAAGAAAAAAGCGGAAGTTCGGGAAAGAGGGATGGACCTCGTGGATTTCGGCATAGGCGACCCGGACATTCCCACGCCCGCCAATATTATAGCGGCGATGAAAAAAGCCGTGGACGACCCGAAAAATCACCGGTATCCCAGCTACGAGGGCATGCCGGAATTCCGGCATGCAGCGGCCACCTGGTACAAGAAGCGGTTTGACGTCGATCTCGACCCTGCGACAGAGATCGTAACACTGATAGGCTCGAAGGAAGGAATAGCGCATATACCCTGGGCGTATGCCGAAGAAGGGGACGTGGTCCTCGTCCCGTCACCGGGATATCCGGTATACAAGATTGCCACGATCTTTGCCGGCGCAACCCCGCATATCATGCCCCTGAAAGAGGAGAACGGGTTCCTGCCCCGGTATGAGGATATCCCTGAAGACGTATTGAAGAAAGCGAAACTTCTTTTCATAAACTACCCCAATAACCCGACGGGTGCCTGCGCGGACGACACCTTTTATGAGAAGACACTGGAACTGGCGAAACACTACGACATACTTATCTGCCACGATGCAGCGTACAGCGAGGTAGCCTACGACGGTTACAGGCCGAGGAGCATCCTGGAATTTGACAGGGACAAAAAATACTCTCTCGAGTTCCATTCATTGTCAAAAACATACTGCATGACCGGCTGGAGGATCGGCTTCGCGGTCGGTTGCCCCGACGGCATTTATAATCTCGGGAAGCTCAAAACGAACATCGATTCAGGCGCATTCCAGGCCGTGCAGTATGCCGGCATCGAAGCCTTGACCGGTGATCAGACCTCTGTTACGGAACTGAACGCGCGGCTGGAAAAAAGGCGGGATATGGCAGTCGAGGCTTTTAAAACGCTCGGCGTCGACATAAAAGGCCCGAAGGCCACCTATTATATCTGGGCTAAAGTGCCGAAAGGGTTCACATCATCCGATTTCTGCGAAAAGCTTATCGAGGAAACGGGTATCGTCGTTACGCCGGGAAGCGGTTTCGGTGATGAAGGCGAAGGTTATTTCAGGATCTCAATAACCCTGGGAGAGGAAAAGATAGCCGAGGCTGCACGGAGGCTCAGGTCATTTAAGCTTTAGGTCCACGGGGGTTTTCCATGAAACCAGGCACGGCCCAAATCGCCGGTTTCTGCTTTTCCTGCTTTCTCTTGAGCGCAGCGTCGCCCCTTATAATGACGCCCGGAACGCCTTGAAACAATTGGGAATAAAGAGGCCGTAAAACGCAAGACGTAAAAAGTTTTTCGGAACGAATCAACGATTTACGTTTTACGGTTTCTCCGATATCACCCTGTTTCTCCCCGCCTTCTTCGCTTCGTACATGAGCGCGTCCGCGCGCCTTATGAGCCCGTGGGCGGAATCTTGTTTTCGGGCCAGAGTTGCCCCGATCGATATCGTGATGAGGGTATCGTTCCCTTCAAGCGTTACCGTGGACCTCTCAACGAGCACCCGCACCTTTTCGGCAACATGGAGCAGTTTTTCTTCATCGACATTCGTGACAAAGGCGACGAACTCTTCGCCTCCCCATCGGCTGACAACATCGGATGACCGCAAGCCGTTATTGATCGTCGCCGCAATCAGGCGCAACACTTTGTCGCCGACCTCATGGCCGTACGTATCGTTGACACTCTTGAATCTGTCGATATCGATAAAAAGGATCCCGAAAGGCCAACCGTAGCGCTTGAACTCCCTCAATTTATTTGTCAGGTTCATTTCCCCGTACCGCCTGTTGCCCAATTTGGTCAAAGGGTCGAGAAGGGCCATGCGCTCGAGTTCATGGAGTTTGCGGGTAAGGTCCTGCCTGGAATAATTATCGCTGAAAATTTCGGCCGCCCCGGTCACAACACCATCGTTGTCGATTATAGGGGCGACCTTGACGATGACGGGGACCCGATGGCCTTCCCGATGATGAAAGAAAAGCTCGGCCTCCCTGGCTTTTCGTTCCCGCATTGCAGTTTCAAGCATGCACTGGTCGTTGCATCGGGCATGACCGTCATTATCGATATGCATGAGGATATTGTCCCAGCAATATCTGCCCATAACGTCCGACCTGCTGTAGCCTGTCATCTTTTCGGCCGCTTCGTTCCAGTAAACGATCTTGCGGTCTCTATCGACGATGTAGACCCCCTCGTACAGGTTGTCGAGAAGCTTATGATAAGAAGAGTCGGTCAGGAGACTTCGGGCCCGCGACATGATCATCCGCCACGACCTCCCACGATGATCCCCGGTATCCGCAAAGTAGGCTGCGCATCCGCGACAGGTACTCCCTGCCCGTCTTTTCCGCACGTGCCTATTCCGAACCCGAGGTCAGTGCCTACCATATCGATATCCCTGAGTACCTTCAGTCCGTTCCCCATCATCGTCGCGTTCTTTATCATCGGTCCGATAGCACCTTTTTCAATTATATACCCTTCCGATATTTCAAACACGAAATCTCCGCGCACCGTATCGACCTGCCCGCCGCCCATCTTGACGACGAAGACCCCGTCGTCGACGGAGGCAAGGATCTCGCCGGGAGCATGTTTTCCCGGCACGATCATCGTATTGCTCATACGCGGTATCGGCCTGAACCTGTACGATTCACGCCTGCCGTTGCCTGTTGGAGGCATCGAATGCTTCATGGCATGGAACCGGTCAAAAAGGTAATTCCTGAGAATCCCGTTTTCGACAAGGACCGTCCGCTGTGAAGAGGTCCCTTCGTCATCGAAGGCGTAGGTGCCGCGCATGTGGGGAATGGTTGCGTCATCGACAACGCTTATGAGCGGCGACGCTATTTCCTGCCCGAGAAGCCCTTTATAACAGGAGAGGCCTTCCATGGCGAGATCCGATTCGAGCCCATGGCCTATCGCCTCGTGGATCATGGTACCGCCGGCTTCGGACGCGAGCACGACCGTCTTCATTCCGCTCGGTGCTTCGCGTGCCCCGAGCAGGCCCGACAAGCGCCTGACGGTTTTTTCCGCGAGCGAACCCATGAGCTCGTCGGTAAAGTATTCAAATCCGTAGAAGCCACCGGCCGCCTCGTACGACGTCTGCATCTCGGAACCATCACGCCCTACGAGCAAGACCGTAAATACGACCTGCATACGGCTATCTAACTTTAAACCTCCGTCGGTCGTTGCAATGGTCACATTCTGGCGGGTGTCCCGATACATAATGCGGACCTGTACGATCCTAGGCTCCATCGAACGGACCTTTGTCTCGAAATTCCTCACGAGTGCAAGCTTGTCCCTGACATCGACGCCGCCGGGATCACGGGAGATCGAAAAAGGATACGACGCCTGCCTCCGGGCGTCAATGATCGCGGGAGCCTGTCCGGTCCTGTCAGTGGTGTACCCGGACAATCTCTGCGCAAGCGAGATGAGGTGGTCTTCCTCGAAAGAATTTGTCGATGCGTAATATGTCTTCCAAGGGTCGATGACCCTCAGCCCCACTCCGGCATCTTCGCCCTGTTCCAATTTTTCGACTTTCCCCGATTCAAGCTGGATGAAAGTGAAGTTCCGTGTATCGACGTATATGTCGGCATACGCACCCGAGCGTTCCATGAGCGCTTCGAGCACCCTCTTTTCATTGAACATCGGGGACCTCCCTGAACTCTATTCCGTAATGTATCATATCGGCCACAATGCCCCGGACATCATTCTCGAAAGACACCGGATAGATGATCTCTATCAGGCCGCGGTCTCCGTCGAGCACGGAAAAAATAGCGACATCCTCGTATGATTCGAGGAGGGCCTTGAAGAATCCTATGAAACTGCGGTCGATAATATACTTCTTCGTTCTTTCTTCCAAAATGCCCTGAACCTGCGCCGCCTTATTCAATCCTTCCTTACCTCGAGCATTTCCACAAATGCTTCGATCCGATTTTTCGTCCTCGTATCGAGTACCCGCGGCAGATCGCCCTCGATCGTCAGGATGGGGACGGAGATCGTTTCTCTCAGGATGACATCCTCGATCGAGCGGAAGCAGAAAGCCTGGACATAATGGATGATCCCCTTTATCCCGCGACGCTCGATCTCCCTGCTTATATCTTCCAAGCGGGCGAATATGCCGTACGGATACGTATAAAGAAGATAGCGTTCGACAATGTCCGGGGTATGATAGGGGATCGAGAATTGCCTTTGCGTCTCGTTATAAACGACATGGCCGCCGACCTCCTGGATGAATTCGTACAACCCGGCTATAATGGGCGGAACCCCTATGTATCCGATAGGGATCCCTTCCATTCTCTCGCGTTTTCGAGCGGTGGCAATAAATTCGGCCGCGGCGTCGCCGTACTTGACCATATCGCCGAGCATATCCGACGAACGCACGAGCCAGAGATGATTCTCGGCACCGGTTACGTTTCGTTCGCTCCAGGTCATGCTATCGATCTCTTCGAGATAAGATCTTACGACCGTCATCTCCTTTTCCACCCGAAGGCTCGATCCCCTGTCGGGAGAAAGTTCTTTCCTGAGCTTCTCGATCTCCCGCGACAGGATCGTGGCATCACGGTCATACGGGAAAGAAAAGGGAATGGTGCGTACGCCCTTGTATCGAAGGATCTCCGCAAGGGCCTGGGTATTGCTGCAGTCACCTTCCATCACGGTGATCACAGCCTCTACCTCGTGTTCCATAATGACGCCGTAAATGCCTTTGATCCATGTACATATGCTGTGCGGGAAGCCATCGTGTTCGGCGCGGTCGACAAAATGCTGGGGATCGGGATCTTCCACGAAAATATTGTTGAGGTCACAAGGCGTGTAACCGGCGGCGAAGATGATCTCCACGGGTATCGTCGTCGTGAAACCTATCGTTCCTTTCCCCGATTGTGCTGGCACCATAATTCTAAAGATAATACTTTTTCTTGTGACGTTGCAACCTTTGAAACACGTCACCTTGCCGCCAGGGGTCCGGAACCTGCCAAATCGGGAGGAACGGTCCGAATAATACCGGTAAGATACGAGAATCCTTGAATGACTCAAAAGCCGTCGACAATCAACGTAAAAAGATGATTATTTCGGAGAATTTAGGGTCATAGTGGAATATTATCATTGACATACGCCAATGAATATTCTATATTAAACCTACAAAAATGGTAGGTTAATAACGTATACTTTGGAAGATCACGCATGCGTCCCCTCCCCCTTACCCCTGAAAGCGTGATAAAAAAATCACCTTTTCTTGTTGCCAGACAGATCAGCGATAATGAAGTACGGGTTTACAGCAGGCTCCATGGTAATATGCGCTCTTTCGGCCCGGAGATCTTCGCCGTTTTAAAGATCTTTGACAGCCCTGTCGATGTCGGCAGTGCGGTGAAGGAACTGGGAGAGGCCCGCTCCGACGCGATGGCCATGATTGAGGAACTGTACGGAAGGCGTTTTCTTGTAGACGCAGACCAGGCAATGGAGGCCATGTTTGCGGAATACGTCGATGCGGCCCGGAGAAACAACGAAGTCCCGAGAGTTACGAAAATCAATTTCCTTGTATCCGCCACGTGCAACCTCGCTTGCCAGGGTTGTTATCACACTTTCTATGACTTCAAAAGCCAGGACATGGACGTCGGCTTCGCCGACAGTGTGTTCAAAGGATTGTTCCCTTACCTGAAGCGGAAGGGGATCCCCGCCGCATTGATATCTTTCCTCGGTTACGAGCCTTTCATGAATTTCGAGGTGATGCGCGACATCTGCAGCCGGGCTCGGCACATGGGCGAGAAATACGCCATAGACGTTACCTTTAAAATATTCACCAACGGGTTTGGCTTTAGCGACAGGATGTTTGACTGGCTGGTACAGAATAAGGACAGGGTTAGCCTTAAGGTCAGCCTTGACGGGATACGGGCGGACAATGACAGGAGAAGAGTGGACCGTTCTGGGGCCGGCACGTACGACAGGGTTGTCGCGAACATCGGGCGGATACTGTCGGCCGGCGTTCATTGCGGCGTGCTGATCGTTCTCAGTAAACTGAACCTTCCGAACATCGAGAAGTTCGTCGATGAAATGGCGGCAATGGGGGTCAGGCATATTACTGCCAATATCTTCTGCGGTCAATCGGACGACGAGCGGAAGCTCGAATTATCGGAAGATGAAAAATTAGAAGCTATCCGGAGAATGGACCTGGCCACGGAAAAACACGGTATCGAATTTGACGGTGAATTCAAGTTTGCCGTCCTGCAGATGATCACGGGAGCCCATTTCACCTGTCCCGCGGGTTTGAAGCAGCTCGTATTCTGCGCGGACGGAGCGATACATCCCTGCCAGCGGTTTGCAGGTACGCGCGTCAATTTCGGGAAATATGACAACCGTTTCTGGGATGACCTCCTTGCGGGCGAGTGCCAGGCGTACAAAGACTGGAACAACGAACTGTATGACGGCGTTATGGAAAGGATCGGCGGGGACAACGCCGACCTTACAGGCTGGAGTTGTCCCTTCATCCCTTTCTTGCGGGGGCAATGCCTGAGTACCAATGTTGAAAGAAAATTTAACGAACGTCTCCTTGACTACTACATAACACGGCCTATCGACAGGATAATCTCCAAATCACGCATAGAATGCTGATGCAATAGCGGTGTCTTCCCCGGGATAGGACGGCGGAGAAACCCTTATTTCCTTTTTGCCAGTTTTCTGTCGTTGTATCGCGGGTCGCCGGTAACCCTTTTCCCGACCGTGATAAACGGGGGGAAGTCGGAAAAACCCTTGCTGTCCGGTCCGGGAGATTCAGCCAGAAGTATGATAAGGCCTTCATGCCTTCCGTCATAGACATCGATCTCGAAATATTTATTGTTCCAGAGAAAGCATATGCGGTCCTTTGAGAGGACCTGCGTATTCCGGTCTCTCAGGCGTATGAGATTCACGTACTCCTGCTCGGGTATCAATTCCTCCTCTTCGACGGGCTGGTTGTCCCCCACGGTCCTCGTACGCGCGAGGAAATAAAAGTTCATCCCGTCCTGTCCGCGCTTGCGTATCCTTATCTCGGCCCCTTTTTCTTTTGTGCGGAGGTAGATCTGCTCGATATCGAGCCTCTGATGCGGGGGCAGGCCCGACATGTCGATCTGCCGGACAAGGTACTTTTCCTGTATCGGCGGGACATCGGGAATGCCGACCATCGCCGCGATCGCGGAGAACGTCCGGTGCATCTTACCCTCAAAATCGGTGCTGTTGTCGATTATCTTGAAGCGCGGATGCCCAAGCCAGCTCTCCTGGGTCCTCCTGTCTATCCGCAATGCTTCTTCCGCGGTCTCGAGGCGCGCGGAGTTGTTCTCGCCCGTATAATAATCCGGTGCCCCGTCCGCGGCGGTCACGAGATGGATGATGCCGTCATACCTGTGGCGGATGGCTGCGCGGGTCATCCCCTTCTTCTTCAGGATCCCGTTAAAGACGTCGTCCGTCAGGAACGCGCGCACGTCCATGATGCCCCTGTCGAGGAGTATCACCTTCCGGCGCTCGGGGAATATCCGCGAGACCGCCTGCTTGTACGTATCCTCGAATGAGACCTGCATGTCGAGTATCGCCTCTTCAAAGACGACGATCTGCCCCGGCTTGTCCATCTTACGGCGGTCGATGCCGTTGCCCGTGATGAGCGTCGCCGTCTCCGGAACGACAAACACCATGAAGCCATGGTCCGAAAGCCTCTCCGTAAGATATGCAAGCGACGAACTCTTCCCGGAGCACGGCCCTCCGGTGAGGACGATCATGGATACGGGATTTAAAAGACGAGATGAGTCTGGCAAAGGGTCCTCGAAAAAATGGTTCCGGGTTCTGGGTTGAAAAACCTTCAATCAACGAGGCGGGCGGGATATTCCCTCAAATATCCCTCAAACCTCGATATGTGGCATGAATTTATTTTTAACCTGGAACTGTCTCTCAACTGTTAACTATATTCCGCCAGTCGGTCACGACCGGATCGAAGCCTTTCGCGACGAGCATGGCTTTCACTTCATCGAAGCTCCGCGGGTCGAATACCTGGAACTGGCCATCGTCGTACTCTGCTCTCTCGACGTAGCCGCCAACGCGGGTCGAAGAACCGGCCGACATTTTTGTTACGCCGAATTCAATTATACGGTCCCTGAACTCGGGCGTCTCCCTGGTAGAAATGCTGATCCCGGCCCGGGGAAAGAACAGCCTGGCGGCACACATTATCTTAACCATTTCCCTGTCTGAAACTTCGATGTAATGATGTTCGTCATCGATAACACGCCTCAAACGCGGGAATGCAAGCCCGAACTCGACACCCGGATATGCTCTTTCGAGGTGCCGGACGTGCTCGAAGAGGGCTATGATGTCCTGGTGCCAATCGGTAAGGCCAAGCAGGACGCCCATCGATATATGCCGTATTCCTGAGCGCGCGATGCGGTCCGGCGCCTGGACACGATAGTCGTACACTTTCTTCGGCCCCGTGAGGTGAAGCTCGTCGTACCGGGCACGGTCATACGTTTCCTGATACAGCGTCACGCCGTCGACACCTGCCAGGTAAAGCTCCCGGTACTCATGCTCCTCAAGCGGGTAAACCTCGACCGCCACATATGGAAAATACCGGCCGGCAATTATGCAGGCATCCCGTATATATTGCGGCGACGAATGAAAACGCGATTCACCCGTGAGGATAAGACAGCTGCGTATCCCTGTTGCGGCAAGAGCGGCGCATTCCCGGTCGATCTCGTCCATCGCAAGCTTGCTTCGCGGGATGATCTTCGACGATGCGTGAAAACCGCAATAGACGCATTCATTCTGGCAATAATTGGCTATATAGAGAGGGGCATACAGGCTGATCGTCCGTCCGAACTGGCGCCGTGTCAGCTCTCGGGCGGCGTGGGCCATCTCCTCGAGCAGGCCCCTGTCGTCATACGAGAAGATACGGCGAATATCGTCGATGGTCAAATGCGCCAGATCGATCCCTGACAGGCCCTTATTCATTGTAGAGAAACCCCGTGAGCGGTGACGATGCACGCGCTATCGCCCTCTCCTGTCCCATTTTGGCGAGGTACGCCATCCTGCCTGCCTCGACGCCCCGTGCGAATGCCACCGCCATAAGAGGCGGGTCTTCGGCGTCGGCAACGGCCGTGTTCGCAAGCACTGCGTCCGCCCCTATCTCCATTGCCTCGGCGGCGTGCGAGGGCCTCCCGATGCCCGCATCGACGACGATGGGCACTTCGGTTACCTCTTCTATGAGCACTTCGATAAGGGCGCGCATCTTCAAGCCCTGATTTGAGCCGATAAGCGAGCCTAACGGCATGACCGCCGCCGCGCCGGCATCGACAAGCGCTTTTGCGACATACAGGTCCGGGTTCATGTACGGCAGTACGACAAAACCTTCGGAGGACAATATCTTCGTGGCTTTTATCGTTTCCTGGTTGTCCGGCAGGAGGTAACGGCTGTCGTTGATGACCTCGATCTTGATCCAGTCACCGTACCCGGCCTCCTTTGCGATACGGGCTATCCGGACAGCCTCATCTGAATTGCGTGCGCCTGACGTGTTCACCATGATCGTGGTGTTCTCAGGAATAAAAGAAAGGATGTTCTCATCCGTTTCTTCGAGGTCTATCCTGCGCAGGGCAACGGTCACGAGCTGCGAGCCCGATGCAATGATGGCCTGTTTCATGGCCGCCTTGCTCCCGAATTTTCCCGTACCGAGAAAGAAACGGCTCGTGAATTCCCTGCCGGCAACGATTAATTTATCTTCCATATCAACCTCCTCCCACAAAGGACACCAATTCTACGCGGTCTCCTTCGGTGAGGACCGTCAAAGGCCACTGATCGCTTTTCACGACATCATCGTTAAGGACAAGGATCACCCGCTCGGGGTTGGTCTTGCCGGAGTGGACAAGCCGGTGAAGGTCCATGCCTTCCCCTATTTCCATTGGCCTGCCGTTCACTGTGATTTTCATTGTGCTACCTTCTTGATGCGTTTCAATAATTCCGGTGCGTCGGTGCATGCCCGCACGACACCGATCGTTTTCGCTCCCGCCCGGAGGACATCGCCGATATTGCCAAGGTCGATCCCGCCGATGGCGACAGCGGGTATGTCCAGGTTTTGCGCCGCTTCCCTGACGTATTCGAGCCCAACGGCAGGCCTGCCGGGCTTTGTAGGCGTTGCGTACACCGGCCCGGTCGAGATATAATCTGCGCCTTCCGCGATCGCCTGTCTGCCCTGTTCCAGGTTATGGGTCGTCTTGCCGACGATCATATCATTACCGACGATCGCGCGCGCCTCTATCGTCGACATGTCCTGCCCGATATGCACTCCGTCCGCTCCAGCTTTCACGGCGAGCGCCGGGTCGTCGTTCAGGATAAAGACAAAATCTTTGACCTTTTTGTATTCCACTATCTCGCGGGCCTTCTCGAGCACGGTCTTTTCATCTCCGGTCTTGTCGCGCAGCTGTACGATGGCTGCCCCGTCATTGACCGCCTGTTTCAGGTCGTCCACGGATGCAGAAATAACGTAGAGGTCATTTATGAAAGGTGCTTTTCTCGTCATTTCAGCTAATAAATTACATCAAAATCGTCGACAAGTCCAAGGTCTTCTGTTGTGTTGTCAAATGAACCTCTTAACCACCGGATAGCGTCATGAAACGCGGGATTCTTTGCCTGCAGGAATTGCCTGGGTAATAGAACCCGCGCCCCGGGCTGTTAGATGTAGTACATCATGGAATCGGGCTGGTTCTTGAGCTGCTGCATTTCAACGAGGGATGCGAGGGTATAGCTGGTCAGGATATCGCGTATGGCCGTGCCGAGCTTGGACCAGATATCCCGCGTGATACATATGCTGGATTTGTCGCATACTGACGTGTTGTCTACACAGTCTGCAACCGTGCACGGACCTTCCAGCACGGTGATGATGTCGTGAACAGTTATCCGGTCCGGCGTCCGGCTCAAAAGGTAACCGCCTTTTCGTCCCCGCTGGGCCTTGACGACATCGCCTTTATGCAATGCCGAGAATATGTGCTCGAGATATTTCTCGGAAACACCCTGCCTTTTTGCGATATCCGAAAGATACACGGGAGTGCCGTTCCTACCGGTCACCGCAAGATCGATCATCGCCCGCAACCCGTATCTTCCTTTTGTAGATATCTTCACGCCATCGCCTACTAACTTAATGGGAATAATATAGATATTGTCTTGACAGGTGTCAACATGTTTTTTATAAACGTGTGAGAAATTATTATCCTATCTGTCCTGTATGCATTTCATGTATTATATTTACCTGTCATGAACGATCAAAACTGCGGGCACGTGAGAGAAGAGGCGCTTTCGAAGGACACCGTTCTTAGACTGCTTGAGAGCGAAGGGGATGGTCTTAAGGAACTTTACTCCCGGGCAGATAGAATGCGGCAGGAGCACATGGGGGACGAAGTCTACGTTCGCGGCATCATCGAATTCTCCAACCTCTGCGCAAACGACTGCCTCTATTGCGGCATACGGACATCCAACTTCCGGGTCAACCGGTACACAATGACGGTCGACGAGATCCTGGAAACCGTGAAGTCCTTTGAGTCCATGGGGCAGACAACGGTCGTATTGCAGTCGGGAGAAACCCCCGGGCTCGACGATGGGGAGATCGGGCGGCTTATCAGGGCTATAAAAAGCGAAACATCTCTTGCCGTGACGTTATCGGTCGGGAACCGTTCCCGCGAGATATACCGGTTCTGGAAAGATTGCGGGATGGACAGGTACCTGATCCGCTTCGAGACGACCGACAGGCGATTGTTCGCCCGGCTGCACCCGGACTGTTCGTTCGACGAGCGGATCGAATGCCTTCACATCCTCAACAAACTGGGCGTACAGACGGGAAGCGGGTTCATGATCGGGCTGCCCGGCGAGACCCTGGAGGTGCTTGCAGACAACATTCTCTTTTGCAGGGAACTCGACCTCGACATGATAGGGATCGGGCCCTACATACCGCACCCCGATACGCCACTTGCGGATGAGCCGAACGCGTACGCCGGCAATGAAGAGATCTTCTACAAGACCGTGTCGGTACTCCGTATTGTGAACCCCGATGCCCACATCCCGGCAACCACGGCTTTTGATGCCGTCTTTCCCGGAGTCGGCAGAGACCTGGCACTTACGCGCGGGGCCAATGTGTTTATGCCGAACAATACGCCATTGCAACACAGGAAAGACTATCTCCTTTATCCGGGAAAACCGTGCGTCGACGAAAACGCCGACCAGTGCGCCACATGCGTAATGATGAGGATCGAGGCCATAGGCCGAAAAATAGGGAGAGGCCCCGGCCACTCTTTAAAAATACGTGACAAAAGATTACAATAGCCTATATGTACCTGGCTTTTTGGGCCGGGCTATAGAATAACCGAAAAGGAGCACCCTATGTGGGAATATACGGACAAGGTAAAAGAACATTTCCTCAATCCGAAGAACGTGGGTGAGATCGACAATCCTGATGCAGTTGCCGAAGTAGGTTCAATTGCCTGCGGGGACGCCCTGAAGCTCACCATGAAACTCGACGAAAATAAGAGAATTGTGGATGCAAAATTCAAGACGTTTGGATGCGCGAGCGCGATCGCGTCCGCGTCGGCCTTGACCGAGCTCGTGAAGGGGAAGACCATTGAAGAGGCCGAGAAGATAACGAACCAGGAGATAGCGGATTACCTCGGGGGGCTCCCGCCCGAAAAGATGCACTGCTCGGTCCTCGGCCAGGAGGCCCTTGAAAAGGCGATCGAGAATTATCGCGGTGTTTCTCATAAAAAGCCTGAAGAAGTGATCGTTTGTGCGTGCTTCGGGGTGACCGACGGTGAGATCGAACGCGCTATCAGGCAAAACCACCTGACCAGCGTCGAAGAGGTGACAAATTATACGAAGGCCGGCGGAGGGTGCGGAAACTGCCACGACAAGATACAGGCGATCATCGACCGTGTTTACGAGACAAAGGAAAGGCAGGCGCAGCCGGTGGAGCGGCCGAAGCTTTCGAACCTTCAGAAGATCCGCATGATCGAGGAGACCATCGAGCGGGAGATACGGCCCTCACTCAAACATGACGGTGGAGATATAGAACTGGTCGATGTTGTCGGCAACAGGGTACTCGTCGCAATGCGCGGGGCATGTGCGACATGCCAGGCATCGCAGGTCACAATGAAAGGATTCGTACAGGGAAAGCTCCAGGAATTTGTCGCACCCGAGATCATTGTCGAGGAGGTGGCCTCATGAAAACGATCTATCTCGATAATAACGCCACAACAATGGTAGCGCCGGAAGTGGTCGAGGCGATGCTGCCCTACCTGCGTGAATACTATGGGAACCCCTCGAGCATGCACACGTTTGGCGGCCAGGTCGCCCGTAAGATAACCGATGCGCGGCAGAAGATAGCATCTCTCCTCGGAGCGGACCTCGACGAGATCATTATCACAAGCTGCGGCACGGAAAGCGACAATACCGCGATAATGTCAGCCCTCGCAAACAACCCCGGGAAAAATCATATCGTCACGAGCCGGGTCGAGCATCCCGCGGTAAAGGTGCTCTGCGAGCACCTGGCCCAGAAAGGGTACCGGGTTACCTTCGTACCGGTCGATTCGGAAGGCCGTCTCGATATGGATGCATACGAGGCCAGCCTGACCCCTGATACCGCGGTCGCGAGCATCATGTGGGCGAACAACGAAACGGGCGTCATATTTCCCGTCGAAAAAGCGGCGCACCTCGCCCGCGAAAAAGGCATACTTTTCCACACGGATGCAGTCCAGGCGATCGGAAAAATACCGGTCAGCATGAAAGAGAATACGATCGACATGCTCTCCCTCTCCGGCCATAAGCTTCATGCCCCGAAAGGGATCGGTGTGCTCTATGTCCGCAGAGGCACCGGATTTTCCCCGTTCCTGATCGGCGGGCACCAGGAAAAGGGCCGCCGCGGAGGAACGGAGAATGTCCCGGGCATTATCGCCCTGGGCAAGGCTTGTGAACTGGCAGTGGCCAATATGGAAAAAGAGAACACGTACGTCAGGGAACTCCGTGACAGGCTGGAGACGGGGCTCTGCGAAGCCATATCCCAGTGCAAGGTCAACGGCACGCGAGATGAGCGCCTTCCCAACACGACGAACATCAGCTTCGAGTTCATCGAGGGAGAGAGCATCCTTCTTCTTATGGACCAGTTCGGCATTTGCGCCTCATCAGGATCGGCCTGCACCTCCGGTTCCCTCCAGCCATCCCATGTCCTGCGTGCAATGGGCGTTCCCTACACAATGGCCCACGGGTCCATACGGTTCAGTCTCAGCGTGTACAATACTCCCGAGGATGTTGACATCGTTATCAGGGAATTACCGCCGATAATCGAAAAACTAAGGGTCCTGTCACCGTACTGGGCAACTTCCCAGGGAGCGTGTGCAACCGCCTGAAAGGATGAAAGGGTATCCGGATGGAAGAAAAATCAGCAAAAGATGAATGCAGGATAGACATTGCCGCGACCCAGGATTACCGGTCACAGATCCATCCTGTTGTCCACAGGATGGTAGAGCAGTACGACAAGGGAGGCCGCTTCCATCACATCGGGCCCGAACCGATCCCGTCGCGTAAAGAGATCATCGATATAATATACAAAACAGTGCCCGTCCTGTTCCCCGGTTTTTTCTCATCCAAGAGAATAGATGTTTTCAGTGCGGAATATTACCTCGGGAAAGAGGTAACCGAACTGTTCGATATGCTCACGATACAGATCCAGCACGCCATACGTCATGACTGCATCCGGTTCGACAAGGTCTGCGTCCGGTGCGAAGAGAGAAGCCATGAAATAGGCCTCAGGTTCATCGAAGAGATACCGCATCTTCAGGAGGTGCTTTCAAGGGACGTCCGCGCCGCCTTCGAAGGCGACCCTGCATCGCGTCATTTTGACGAGATAATCTTCTGCTATCCCGGCCTGTTCGCTGTTGCCGTTTATCGCATAGCGCACTGGCTCCACGTTAACGAGGTCCCCCTTATCCCAAGGATAATGACGGAATATGCCCATAACCAGACAGGTATCGATATACATCCCGGTGTGGTGATCGGCGACAGTTTCTTTATCGACCACGGCACGGGTGTGGTGATCGGCGAAACGACCATCATAGGCGACCGCGTTCGCCTGTACCAGGGCGTCACCCTCGGGGCGCTGTCGCTCAGCAAGGACGAATGCCCTCTGCTTCGCGACACGAAACGGCACCCCACCATAGAGGATGATGTCATCATATATGCGAATGCTACCATCCTCGGTGGCAAAACCGTTATAGGTGCCCGGTCGGTCATCGGCGGCAACGTCTGGCTCACGGAATCCGTGCCACCTGACACTTCGGTATTCCTCAAGAAACCGGAACTCGTTATGAGAAATAAAGTATAGTGCTGGGGCAGCGGCTCGTCTCCTCCTTAACGCCGCCTGAATTCCCTTCCTCTCCAGAGCATGTATATGGCAGGATAGACGATGAGTTCGAGTATGCTTGACGTTACTACCCCGCCGATCATAGGCGCGGCTATCCTTTTCATGACGTCCGCTCCGGAGCCGTGGCTGAACATGATCGGCAAAAGACCAGCCAGAATGACGCATACCGTCATCATCTTCGGCCGTATTCTTTTTACCGCACCGTGCATGATGGCATCCTTCAAACCGGCAATACTCGTCAGCATTCCCTCCCTTTTCCACTGTTCATGGGCGAGGTCAAGATAAAGGAGCATCACGACGCCAGTCTCGGCGTCAAGGCCGGCAAGGGCTATGATGCCGACCCAGACGGCAATGCTCATGTTATATCCCAGGATATAGAGCAACCAGAAAGAACCCACAAGTGAAAACGGCACGGCGAGAAGGACAATGACCGTCTTCGTGACCGAACGCGTGTTGAGGAAGATCAGGACGAATATTATAAGCAGCGTGAGCGGGATGACAACGGTCAACCGCTGTTCGGTCTTTACGAGGTATTCATATTCACCGCTCCACTCGAGGCGATATCCCGGCGGGATAGCGAGAGACGCCACTTTCTTCCTGGCTTCGTCGACATATCCCCCGATATCCCGGCCCGAGAAGTCTATGTATACATAAGCCGTGAGGAGGCCCTGTTCGCTCTTGATCCCAGCTGGCCCTTTTACGATCTTGATATCTGCGAGTTGCTTTAAAGGGACCTGGGCGACGGGAGAATTCGGGGAATTGCCCGGCTGCCCGAATCCCGCTGACATACCGCCCGTGCCTGTGCTTTCCCGGCCCTGCATCATCACAGGCACGAGGACCCTTTCGAGGCGGGAAATATCGTCTCGAAGTTCTCGGGCATACCGGACATTGACCGGATATCGTTCCCGGCCTTCGATTGTCGTGGTAAGGTTCATTCCACCGGCGGCCGTTTCGATGACCTCCTCGACATCCTCGACGCTTAACCCGAAACGCGCCGCTTCCTTTCTTTTGACATCGATATCGAGAAAGTATCCCGTCGTTACGCGCTCAGCATAGACACTGCGCGTCCCGGGAATATCACGTATATGGCGCTCGACCGCGAGGCCGATCTTTTCGACCTCCTCTATCTTCGGGCCGAGGACCTTGATCCCGACAGGAGTCCGTATCCCCGTTGCCAGCATGTCGATCCTTGCCTTGATCGGCATAGTGAAAGAATTGGAGACCCCCGGTATGGCGAGTGCATCGTTCATTTCGTTCTTCAGTTTCTCGACGGTCATCCCGGGCCGCCATTTCGATTCCGGCTTCAGGTTGATCACGGTCTCGAACATTTCGAGGGGGGCAGGGTCGGTGGCCGTCTCGGCCCTTCCAGCCTTTCCGAAGACTGATTCTACCTCGGGGATCGTCATCAGGATCCTGTCCTGGAGCTGAAGGACGTCCCTCGCCACCGAAATGGATGCCGCGGGGGCCGTGACCGGCATATAGAAAATTGTACCCTCGTACAATGGCGGCATAAACTCACTGCCGAGCTTCATGAAGGGAAATATCGTTATTACAAGAATAAGCGCGGCCCCCAGTATAACCCATACCTTGAACCTGAGCGCAAGTTCCGCTACCGGACCGTAGACCACATGGAGAAACCGGCTGATGGGGTTTTTATCTTCAGTCCTCACCTTTCCCCTGATAAAAACCGTCATGAGGACCGGAGTGATCGTGACAGCCAGGAATGACGAGAACAGCATGGCGAAGGTCTTCGTATATGCGAGGGGCTTGAAAAGCCTTCCGGCCTGGCCTTCCAGCGTAAAAACGGGAAGAAAACCGACGGTGATAACGAGAAGGGAGAAAAAGAGTGATGGCCCGACCTCCTTTGCGGCCTCGATAATAACGTCAACCTTGCTTCCCCGGCTTCCGCACGCCTCCCAGTCTTCGAGCTTCTTGTGGGCATTCTCGACCATGATTATCGAGGCATCCACCATCGCACCTATCGCAATGGCGATACCGGATAGGCTCATGATGTTCGAGGTGACCCGAAGATAGAACATGCATATAAAGGACATAAGAATGGCGATCGGCAGTGTGAGGATAACGACAAGCGCGCTTGGCAGGTGGAAGAGAAAAACGATACAGACGATGCTCACCGCTATCGTGAGCTTCACGATCTCTTCCTTGAGGGTGCCTATCGCGCGGTGTATCAGGTCGGACCGGTCGTACGTGACAACCACTTTCACGCCTTTTGGCAGGGACGGCTCGATGTCCTGCGCAATTTTTTGTTTGACCCTGTCGATCGCGTTCAGGACGTTCTCTCCAAATCTCACAATGACGATCCCGCCCGCCACTTCGCCCTTCCCGTTCAGCTCTGCAAGTCCCCGCCGTATCTCCGGCCCCAGTTCTATGGTGGCTACATCTTTAAGAAATACAGGTGTCCCGAGATTGTCCGTGCTGACGGAAATATTCTCGAGATCGGGAAGGCCCTTTATATATCCCCGTCCCCGCACCATATACTCGATGCCCGAGAATTCAATGACCCGCCCCTCCACGTCGAGATTGCTTCTCTTCACGGCTTCCATGACCTTCGTTATGGGTATATTGAAAGCGACCAGCTTGTTCGGGTCGACCGTTATCTGGTACTGTTTTACAAACCCGCCGATCGAGGCCACCTGGGATATTCCGGGAACGCTTTCAATGGCGAGCTTCAGGTTCCAGTCCTGCAACGACCGCAGTTGTGCGAGGTCGTGCTTGCCGGTCTCATCGACGAGTGCATACGAAAAACCCCATCCAAGGCTCGTGGCGTCCGGGCCGAGGACCGGGTTGACAGATTCCGGAAGCTTGTTGCGCACAGCCTGGAGATATTCGAGGACCCTGCTGCGCGCCCAGTATATGTCTGTGCCTTCATCAAAAATGACGTAAATAAAAGAGCTTCCCAGGAAAGAGAAACCCCGGACTGCCTGAACACGGGGAGCGGCAAGCAGCGTCGATGTGATGGGATACGTTATCTGGTCTTCCACCAGGTCCGGGCTTCTGCCCGTCCATTCCGTGTAGATGATCACCTGCGTGTCGCTTAGGTCCGGTATCGCATCGAGGGGCGTGTATTTAAGGGCCCACAAGCCCCAGGCAATGGAGAAAAAGACAATCAGGAATATTATGAATTTATTCCGCGCGCTTAACTCTATAATTTTAGCGATCATGTACCGACCTCTCGCAGACCGCAACCGGCGTCGCGGCTGATCTCGGATCAGTGCCGGTGCCCTGCGTGCGGCGGGGGTGGTGCCTGCTCTACGGGTACTTGCCGCCCCCTTGCCGGGGCTCGTTTCGAAGGTGCGGTTTCCTTAGGAGCCTCGACGCCCTTCAGCTTCGCCTCGGAGTCGATGAGGAAATTGGCCGATGACGCTATTTTGTCGCCGCCACCGATCCCGGAAAGTATCTCGATCAGCGTGTCGGTCCGGGCGCCGGTCTTGACCTCTCGTGGCTCAAAAATACCGTTGCCCAGATCGATATAGACGATCTTCCTGAGGCCCGTATCGATGACCGCCTCCTGCGGGACGGCCAGCCTGCGGCCAAGATCTATCGATATCTCGACGTCACCAAACATCTGCGGCCTTAACTGCCCCTGCGGGTTGGGTATGCTGAACCTTGCCTTCATCGTCCTTGTCTCGGCGGAGAGGGTCGGTGAGACGAATTCGACTCGAGAGGTGAATACCCTGCCGGGCAAAGAATTGATCCTGATCCTGGCGGTATCCCCCACCTTGACGAAAGGGAATTCATATTCATAGATATCGGCAACCGCCCATACGTTCGCAAGACTCGACACATCGACGATCTTCTCGCCGGCCATGATCCTCTGGCCTTGAACGACATATTTCTGCAGGACATAACCGCTGACCGGACTTGCTATGGACAGCGTTTTCATCGGTGTTTCGCTTTGCTCGATCTTTCGGATCTGCGCATCGCTGATATCCCACAATTTCAGCCGCTTGCGTGCGGCTTCGAGGATCGTCCCCGCATCTTTGGCAAGCATGCTGCCGAGATCGGGCATGTCAGGGAGGTCCGAACTGCGCTGCTCTGCCGCATGTGAACCTGTCTGCCCATGGGCCGCGCGTGAATTCATCCCGGCCGCCTTTTTGGCCCATCTCACGAGATTGATGAATTCCTGTTGTGTCGCCCAGAGCTCGGGGCTGTAGATATCCGCGACGCTTTCCCCTTTTTTTACGCAGGTGCCGGTATAATTGACATAGAGCCTTTCTATCCAGCCCTCGACCTTTGCGTTGATCGTTGTCACGCTTCTTTCATCGTATTCTATCCGGCCCACCGTCCTTATGATCCTCTGCATAGGTACGACAGAAACCACTGTTGTCCTGACACCTATGAGCTGCTGTTTTTCAAAGGGAATTTCCACTCTGGGCTGGGGTTCCGCTTCGGGTTGCGATGCGATGTCGGCGGTCCTTGAGGGTCCAGCACCGGACGGACCGGCAGGGGCCGCGGCCTGCCCGTGCTGATGTCCACCCGCCGGACCGGCACTTTCCTTTGATCCCGTGCGCCTTGCACGATCAGCGAGATAAAAAACCACTATTAATGCCGCAACGATCAGGCAGACAATACCGATGACCCGAATTTTATTCATCGGCTACCTCCCCCGGGGGGCGGCCAGTTTTTACCTGGGTGTTCGGCTTGAGGTCCTTGATCCCCCACTCACTGGCATTCCGTCCGGTGACGGCATCGAGCGTGGCTATCGCTTTCTCCCGCTGCGCGTACTGGGCCCAATACAAGAGTTCGGTATCGAGGAGCGCTTTGAGGCGCGAGATAGTCGTGATGGCTTCAACCTTGCCGGCCGTGTAACCGGAGAGTGAAAGCTGGAAATCCTGGCGTATTTTCGGGATAACCCCTTCCCTGTAAAGTTTCATCAGTTTTTCTGACGATCGCACCATGGAATAATTGTCCCTGATCCCGGATGAAAGCATGTATTCCAGTGCGGCCACTTCGCGTTTTGCACCGAGACGGGCCGCCTCGGCTTCAAGAACGCCCTGTTCCTGTTTTGACTTGAAATAAAGCGGGATATTGACCGTAACGGTAACATTCCACATGTCCAGCATCCCCCTGGTCTTGGGGAAATAACCGACCCCTAACGTCGGGTCAGGGTAATATTCTTTCTTTGCCATCTCAACCCTGGCCTCGGCGGCTTCGGCCATTGCCCGCCGGGCCCTTATTTCGGGGGAATTTGCCTTCGCCATCTGCAGGGTTTCTTCGAAACTTAAACTGTACGGTGTAGAAGGCAGTTCGACGGGGCGACCCACAGGTGTTGCCGCATCGCGGCCGAGCGTATTGTTCAACATTCCCGCCAGTGCCTGTATTTTCTGTTTTTGCATTTCTTCTTTTTCGAGCAGCATGTATTTCTCGGTCTGCGCCATGACGATCTCCTGCTGTGAGCCCATGCCCGATGCATACCGGGCGGCCGCCGCATCTTCGATCCCCGAAAAATATTCGGCGAGCTTCTTCAGGATATCGATGTTCTTATACGCCAGGAAAAGCTCGTAATAGAGCTGTTTGACAGTCGCAACGGTCTTGAGTTGTGCGGCCTTATGTGCCGCCCCCAGACTTTCGGCGTCTTTGGCGGCCATCAGGCCTTTGAGATCCCGTTTCCCCCAGAAAGGGAACATCTGGGACAGCGAGAACATGCCCATGGCATTTGGCTCCTCACCTATGGTTATCCTGTCGAACCCCTCGTTCTGATACCCGAACATGAACATGGGGTCCGGCAGTGCCCTCGCCTGCGGTATTTTATGTCCTGATGCCGTTACCCTGGCATCCGACACCAGGATCTCGGGGTTTTTGCTGAGAGATTCCCTGATAAGTTCATCGAGAACGAGGCCGTTATCATTCCCGGCGGCTGTGATTTCCGGGAGACCCGCACATAAGGCGAGAAGCATTGCGAGGAACACCATAATCTTCAATGCTGACCCCCGAACATGAAAAGTGCATTCCGTCCGCCTTAATTGATTATACGCCATTGACATCCTCCCCCGACTAAAGATCGTGGGCTTCCTGCGGGGGAAAGTCGTGACGCTATCCGGACAACCCTGGGTATGCTCAACCCTCGAAAATGACCGCTACGGCATCGATCCCTGTGAGCGCCAGGTGTTACAGGGTGGTCGCCTCGACAGACCTCGCGGGGAAACCATCTTCAAAATCGGACGGACAAAGCCGAAGGACGAAAGCGGCGCAAGATACATACCGGCGGCCGTGCACGCGACGATTTTCGTCCTTCTCTTGAGTCAGATCATGGGACTTACCTTACATCAACTGTAAAAGTGACCAGGTTATCTTTATCCCGGGTGATCCTTATCTCGTGGTTCCACGAACCTGGCATCGAATAATTGGTCTTGGCGCGGTATCCGTTCCCCTCAGGCACCGCATTGCTCGTGTAGTTCATCGCCGGCATTCCCGACATGGCGGTCATTGAATAATTTACCATTACCCTGGCATCCTTCACCGGTTTGCCGGAGCTGTCGGTAATACGGATATTCATTTCATTCTGGCCTGTTACGGGAGGATTCTTGTCCATCACGATAACGACATCGAAATCCCCTGCCTTCTTCTTTATTTCATTACCCTTCGAGCAGGCCGCTGCCATCACCGCGAGCAACATAACGAAAACAATGATCACAGACTTTTTCATAAGGCCCCTCCCGACAACGTATTTTCAACGTCCAATTCGATCGTCTCTCTTTATAGTTATAATGTGTTTCGATCCTGGCGCAAGGTGGATGGCCCGTAACATACCTAAGTTAAAGAAGGTATTGGGAATATGGATTCAATTTTTGCTTGAGGACCGGATGATCGTCCCGCCCCCGAGCACAACATCATCCGAGTAAAAAACGACGGATTGACCCGGAGTTATCGATTCCTGAAATACTTCAAAATACACCGTGGCGGAAGCAGCGGTTTCAGGGACGACACTGCACGGCGCAGGGGGCGTGGTAGAACGTATCCTCGCCTGGACAGGCCCGTCGGGCCTCTCATCGAAAGGTATGATCCAGTTTATGTTCTCGGCCACAAGGACGTTGTTCATGAGGCAAGCTTTGGGCCCTGCAACGACCTCGTTTTTTGCAGCATCGATACGCAGCACGTAATAGGGCTCCTTCATCCCGGCCAACCCGAGGCCCCTGCGCTGTCCTACTGTGTAGAAAGCGATGCCGCTGTGTTTGCCTATGACAGCGCCGCCGGTATCGACGATGTTGCCGGGACGCGGAGGTTCTTTCAAAAGGCCGGCATAATCCTCAAATTCCAGGAAGTCCTGGCTCTCCCTTTTTTCCAGATATTCGGATAAACCGGCTTCCAGCGCCAGTTTCCTTACGTCCTCCTTGCTGTATTCGCCGAGCGGGAACATTACCTGTGAAAGCTGGCCCTGGGACAGCCGGTGCAGAAAATATGACTGGTCCTTGGATCTGTCCATGCCGCGTAAAAGCATGTACCGCCCGGATCCGGCATCATATCGTATACGGGCGTAATGACCGGTCGCAAACAGGTCGAAAGGGATGCCGCTCGACCGGGCCTTTTCGATAAATGAACCAAACTTTATCTTCGCGTTGCACATGACGCAGGGATTGGGTGTCCTCCCTTCCGTATATTCGCTGCCAAAATAATCGAGGACCGTTCCGCCATATTCCTCGCAGAGATCGATGACGAAATGATCGATGCCAAGGCGCGCGGCGGCCTTTTTTGCATCCTCGATGTCCGATGCCTCACCCGGCCCATAGCAGCCGCTGCGCACTGCGTTGCAGGCCATCGAGCCACTCCAGATCTTCATCGTGAGGCCCGTTACCTCGTATCCCTTTCCTTTCAGGAGGAGCGCGGTTATTGTCGAATCGATCCCGCCGCTCATACCCACGGCGACTTTTTTACGTGAGGCCATCTTCGTCCGTGCTTATCCCGTTATTCATACTGCCCGTTCTGTACCCTTTAAGATCGAGGGATACATACGTGAACCCCAACTCGATCAGTTTGTCCGCTATTTCATTTCTGTATTCGAGAACGACCGGCAGGCCGGTTTCATCGACCTCGATGCGCGCCGTACTCCTGTGATGCCGCACGCGGACCTGCGACACCCCGAGCGATCTAACGAAGGCTTCGGCGATCTCTATGGTTTTGAGACGCTCTTGCGTGATCACCGTCCCATACGGTATCCTGGTCGCCAGGCATGCCTGCGCCGGTTTGCCGTATGTTGCAAGGCCGAGTTCCTTCGAGATCGATCTTATGTCATCTTTCGTCAGCCCGGCTTCCGTGAGGGGGCTTTTGACACCGGCTTCCCCGCATGCCCGTCTTCCCGGCCTGTAATCCTTGAGGTCATCGACATTGGACCCTTCAAGGACATGATCGAAGCCTTCCTGTTCCACAATACCGCGCATTGCACTGAAAAGTTCGGTCTTGCAATGGTAGCAGCGATCAGGGTTGTTTGCGACAAATTGAACATTACTCATTTCAGTCGCGAGAACCTGGATCAAACGCGCCCCCATCGAATGCGCCAGTTCAAACGCTTCGGACCTTTCGGCCTCGGGATATGTGGGTGACGAAGCAACGACGGCAATCACATTTTCGCTTCCGAGCACATCGATACTCACCTTGAGAAGCAATGTGCTGTCAACACCGCCGGAGAATGCAACGGCAACCCTGCCCAGGGACCCGATGATCTCTTTCAGTTTATTATACTTATTTTCCAGTTCGCCTTCCATTCGCGCCGTTCATGTATCTTTAGATAGGAATATCCGATGCTCCGGCAGATTCGAGTCCGCCGAGAATCCCTTCAAAGAGCACCGTGGAAAGATACCGCTCGCCGGCATCAGGCAGGATGACGACGATCCGTTTCCCGGTATTTTCAGGGTCATTGGCGAGCCTGACGGCGACATGAGCGGCTGCACCGCTCGAGATGCCACTCAATATGCCTTCTTCCCGGGAAAGACGCCGGGCCATTTCGATCGCTTCGTCGTTGCTCACGGTCTCGACACGGTCGACAAGGGACAGATCGAGGACTTTCGGGACAAAACCGGCCCCTATACCCTGGATCTTGTGGGGTCCCGGTTTGAGCTCTTCGCCTTTTCTTGTCTGTGTGAGGACGGGTGAATGGATGGGCTCGACTGCCACAGAAACGATCTTCTTGCCTCTCGTCAGCTTGAAATACCTGCTCACGCCTGTAATGGTCCCCCCGGTCCCGACGCCGGAAATGAAGATGTCCATGTTCCCGTCCGTGTCGTTCCATAGTTCGACAGCCGTCGTCGTCTCGTGGATGGCAGGATTGGCGGGGTTTTCAAACTGCTGGGGGAGAAAAAACCGCGACGGGTCACCCTTGGCTATCTCCTCTGCCTTTGCCACCGCCCCCTTCATCCCCCTGGCGCCCTCTGTCAGGATGATACTGGCCCCGAGTGCCTTGAGGACTTTCCGGCGTTCTATCGACATTGTCTCCGGCATGGTGAGGGTTACCCTGTAGCCCCTCGCCGCGCCGACAAAAGCGAGCGCTATGCCTGTGTTGCCCGATGTGGGCTCAATGATCTCCATACCTTCTTTCAATCTCCCGGCCTTTTCTGCCTCCCAGACCATTGCGGCGCCTATTCTGCATTTCACGGAATAGGAAGGGTTCCGCCCCTCGATTTTCGCCAGCACTAACGCTTTTGACGAGCCGACCACTTTGTTGAGCCTGACAAGCGGGGTTCTCCCTATCGAAAAAGAATTATCATCAAATACGTTTCCCATGATCGCCTCCTTGACGGTCCGGCCAATCCCTGCATAATGCACAGGAATACTATCAAATTAAGGATCCCGGGCTGTCAATACAAATATATTCACAAGTTCATACAAAAGCAAAGCCACTGTTTTTTATTTGACCCGGCTGCTTCAATAGTGATACTTTTTTTCATCGGCAAATTTTAACCAACAACAGGTGAGGAGGACGTATGAAAGCAACTATTTTTGCAGTAACGGCTATCATTCTGGCGCTGGTATGGTGCGGCGGCGCTCAGGCCGCGGACCTGAATATGAAAGACGGCCTCTGGGAGATCACGACAAAGACCGAAATGAAAGGGATGCCGGGCAACATCCCCCCGACCAAGGTGAAGCAGTGCCTTACCAGGAAAGACAATGTGCCATCGCAGCAGGATGCGGCCAAGAACACGAACTGCAAAATGATCGACAACAAGGTGAACGGCAACACCGTCACGTGGACTATGCTCTGCAAAGAAAAAGACAGCACCATGGAGAACAAGGGACAGATGACGTACAAAGGCGACACCTTCGACGGGACAAGCGTCATGACCATAAAGGACAAGGGCGGGAAAACCCAGCAGATCACAAGTAAAATGTCCGGAAAGCGCCTGGGGCCCTGCGACAAGAAATAACACGCAAATACGAGGCTTATTTTGAAGATCAAAACTAGAAAGGTCAAAAATACAAGAATACATGAGGTCGATTTCGACAACCTGGAATTCGGCGTCAAATTCTCGGACCATATGTATTATGTCGATTTTGCTGACGGCGGCTGGAAAGAGCCCCGCATAGAACCCTACGGGCCCATGAAGATGTATCCCGCGCTGTCGACACTGCACTACGGACAGGCCGTCTTCGAAGGCCTCAAGGCGTTTCTGGGCGTTGATGGAAAAATACGCCTGTTCCGCGCGGACAAGAACCACGAGCGCTACAATGCATCCTGCGAACGCATGTGCATTCCCCCGATATCATGGGAATTATTTTTCGAGGGCATGAAAAAGCTCGTAGACATCGATAGGGAATGGGTACCCAAAAAGCGCGGCTGTTCCCTCTATATCAGGCCTTTCATATTTGCGACGGACAATTTTCTCGGGGTCAGGGTCTCGTACACATACCGGTTCATGATAATCACCTCGCCGGTCGGCGCCTATTACAAGGAAGGTTTAAATCCCGTAAAACTTGTTACGTCAGGCGAGTTCGTCCGTGCCGTCAAGGGCGGCCTCGGGGCCGTCAAGACGCCCGCGAATTACGCCGCATCCCTGTACCCGGGAGAGGTCGCAAAGAAAAAAGGCTTTACGCAGGTGCTATGGCTCGATGGAATAGAGAACCGCTATATCGAAGAGGTCGGGACCATGAACATCATGTTCGTCATTGACGGCACGATAGTCACGCCGCCGCTCGAGGGTTCCATACTGCCGGGCGTAACACGCAATTCGGTCATAGCGCTTGCCAGGCACTGGGGTCTCACCGTGGAGGAACGGAGGATCAGCATCGATGAGGTCATGACCGAAGCAAAGACCGGCCGGCTTCAGGAGGTATTCGGCACGGGGACCGCAGCGGTCATCTCCCCGGTCGGCTGGATACAGCACAACGACGAGATGGTCACCATCCACAGCGGTGAGATAGGGCCGATATCCCAAAAGCTTTACGACGAGATCACCGGCATGCAGTACGGTGAAAAAACTGATCCGTTCGGGTGGTGCATAACGCTGTAAAACCGGTCTCAGGTCTCAAGAAAAAAATACCCTCCCGATGAGTTAAAGATCGGGAGGGTTTCTATTCCTATTTGAATTTCTTTTGCATGTCGGCAAGTTTGTGGAAATGTTTTCTTTCTTCTTCGATGACCTTGTCTATCTCCGCGTAGTGCTTTTTGTCGATAAACTGCTTGGCTTCGTGATAATAGAGGATCGAATCAACCTCACGGCCCATGGCAAAACGGATCGCCTGGGCCACATCGAGCGAATCGGACATTGCCTGGTCCTTCTCTTTCTTTGTGAAAACAACCCTTCCATCGATATAATCTCTCAGGTAAGCTGCATATTCTCCGCGATAACTCTCTGCCGGAGGATTGACATCGATCCCTTTCAACATATCGCTAAAAACCGTTTTGTGCCTGGCTTCTTCATCCGCCATAACGTTGAAGAAATCCCTGGTCTCTTTGGCCTCGGCATTGAGGGCAGCCTTGCGATAGAACATCTCGCCATCTTCCTCGATCCGCATCGCAAATTGAAGGATGTCGCCGGTGTTGAAGATATTCATGGTTCCTCCTTTATCAGTTATAGTTGTCCCGATCAAACAGTATAAAACGAACAGGCACATTTTATAATAGTACCCGGCCTGTTGATTGGCAATGGCTTTGCGACGGATTTATCGAAAAATCGCTGATTTTTTAAGACTAACCCCATTTTTTCAGTAAAAAACCCGATGAGGCTTCGTACGTGACGAAACTGCCATATTGGGCGAGGTCGCCTGTATTGAGATACTTCCGGGTTGAACCGTGATCGCTTACCTCGAGAACGTCCGGTATGTGCGAATGGGCCAGGATCACGGTGTCATACCCGTCGGCAAACTTTTGCAGGGCATAGGCCCTGAATATGTTCCTGACCTTCTCGCTGTATTCTTTACGGCCCTTCGACAGAAAAGGCCGGCAGAGCGAGGCTACGGCCCACGTGAGAGAAGGTCCGAGCATATCCATGATCCGGTAAAAAAAAGGACGTTTGAGGATCTGCGCCAGGGACAGGCGGGCGAACCCGTCGCCATGGGCAATAAATATCTTTTTCCCGCCTATTTCGAACGTCAACTCCTGCTTGCACACGATTCCCGTATATTGTTCGTAGTAACGGCCCATCAAGAATTCGTGGTTGCCTTCGAGAAAATAAACCCGCTTCCCGCGTTCGACCAATTTCTTCAGGCCCTCGGTAACGCTGCGGTACCACGGGTAGATATACCCGTCATAGCCATGGTAGAAATCAAATAGATCGCCCAGTACGACGACTACGTCCGCATCATCACAGCAGTCAGCTACAAAGCGCAGTACAAGCGCAGTACGGTCAATGCTGGTGCGGGTAATATGGACATCGGAAAAGATAACGATCTTCATGGAATATCAGGGCGCCCTGGTCAAATAATCTTCGAGGGCATCCATCCAGTTACGCATTTCAATGCCCGTATCCCGGCGAAGCTTCGACAGGTCGAAAACTGAATACGACGGCCTTCTGGCTTTCCTTCCCAGTTCGGCCGATGATATCGGGATAACCTCGACATTCATCCGCAGTATCGAGAAGATCGCCTTTGCAAAATCATACCAGGTGCATGAACCGTTGTTCGAAACGTGATAGATCCCCGTAAGGTCCCTTTCTATGATCCTAACGAGAGGAAGGGCAAGGTCCCCGGCGTATGTGGGCGAGCCCCGCTGATCGTTCACGACGCTCGCATGACCTCGAGTTCGAGCGATCGCAACGATCCTGTCGACAAAACTGGTGCCGCCGGGCCCGTAGAGCCACTCGGTCCGTATGATGGTCGAATTTATATCCCGTTCAAGTATTTTTCTCTCACCGGCAAGCTTGGTACGGCCATATACAGATTGGGGGCGAGGCTCATCACCTTCCCTGTACGGTGAGTTTTTTTCACCGTCAAAAACATAATCGGTACTGATATGGACAAGTTTGGCGCGAAATGCCGAACAAAGCCCGGCCAGGACCGCCGGTCCTTCGACATTCGACCTTTCGGCAAGCGCTGCCTTATCCTCGCAGCCGTCAACATCCGTCATTGCCGCGAGGTTTACAAGAACATCGGGGTGATGCAGGTCGAACATTTTCTTCCCGGCTAATTCCGATGTTATATCCCATTCATCGATATCGTAGACGGCACAGTCGAAATAGCCGCGAAGCACGGGAACAATGCTCGTACCCAACAGGCCCTTGCCGCCGGTTACAATCACCTTCATCGGTTTCCATACATCTTTTCATAATATTCTAGATACGCGCCGGTCTTGATCCTCTCCCACCACTGCCTGTTCTCGACGTACCATTCAACGGTCTTGCGCATCCCCTGAGCAAAATCGACAGATGGCCGGTAGCCCAGGCAGGCACTGATCTTTCCGGAATCGATGGCGTACCGGCGGTCGTGCCCCGGCCTGTCCTTGACGTAGCGGATAAGTGATTCTGGCTTGCCGAGTATCGCAAGAACGAGTTTCACGATCTCTATATTGGTCCTTTCATTCGATGCGCCGATGTTATAGACGTTTCCCGTTTCGCCCTTGTGCACAACGAGGTCGATGGCCGCACAATGGTCTTCGACGTGGATCCAGTCGCGCACGTTCAGGCCATCCCCGTAGACGGGCAATTCCCTGTCTGCCATGGCATTCGTTATGATAAGAGGGATAAGCTTTTCAGGAAATTGATATGGCCCGTAATTATTGGAGCAGCGCGTTATGATGACAGGCGTGCCGAATGTCTTGCAATACGCCATGGCGAGTATATCGGCCGACGTCTTCGAAGCGGAGTAGGGACTGTTCGGCGAAAGCGGTGTATCTTCACGAAAGGCGCCGGTGCTTCCAAGCGATCCATAGACCTCGTCGGTCGATATCTGGATGAAACGCCGCGTGTTTTTCTTGCGCGCCATTTCCAGGAGATTGAACGTACCGTTGATGTTCGTCCTTATGAAGCTGTCGGGGTCCATGATGCTTCGGTCAACATGGGATTCCGCGGCAAAATTGACGATGATGTCGATGGGAGCGGCGAAGACCTTTTCGAGGTCCTTAACCGACGCTATATCCCCCCGCACAAAGGTATACCGCTCGTCTTTCTCGCAATCCTTGAGATTCTCGAGATTGCCCGCATAGGTTAGCCTGTCCAGGTTTACTATATTGTAGTCGTATCTTTTGAGCATCCGCCGGATAAAATTCGTGCCGATGAAACCGCATCCTCCGGTGACGAGAACTGTATCAGCCATCCTTCCTCTCCCATCTATACGGTATGTCGTTTACATGGGGATCTACCCTGAATTCGTCGGGTTCCGCGTAGTTGTACGTCATTGTCGGCGTATTGATGATCAACGCCTCCTCTTCACCGATGCATTTCCATCCATGGTACACCATGCGCGGCACCCTTACGAGTTGCGGGTTATGGTCGCCGATGTAGAACACGTTGATCTCACCATGCGTGGACGATCCCTCCCTGGCATCGTAAAGGACCAGTTTTATCATCCCCTTGACGCATGAAACATGATCGTCCTGTTTCTTGTGGTAATGCCATGCCTTTACCACCCGGGGATACGTGGTCGTCAGATAGACCTGGCCGAACCCGGTGAAGATATCATCATCATTACGCAATATCTCCATTAACCGCCCCCTTTCATCGGGGATCACCTTCAGCTGCTTCACTGCAACACCGTCTATCATGTCTTTACCCTGCACCTATCCGTTGTTTGCGCCCGTCTGCGCAACAAGCACGCTTGCCCGAAGAAGAGATTCAAAAGTACCCGCATCCGTCCACCAACCGTCAAGCATTTCCCAGGTCATCGTACCATCCCTGACATATGCGTTGTTGACATCGGTTATCTCGAGCTCCCCCCTGTCGGACGGCTTCAGCGTTTTCACGATATCGAATACACGGGCATCGTAGAGGTAGATCCCTATGACGGCAAGGTTGCTCCGGGGGTTCTTCGGTTTCTCTATAATATTCACGAGCCTGTCGTTCTCGATCTCTGCCACGCCGAATCGTTCAGGGTCGGGAACCTCCTTGAGCATGATCTTCGCGCCTGTTTTTTGCTCCTTGAAATCACGCACGGCTTTTATGATATTCCGTTCAATGATGTTATCCCCCAGAATGACGCAAATAGAATCACCATCGGCGAAATATTCTGCAAGTGACAGTGCGTCCGCAATACCCCCTTCCCCTTCCTGATATGTATAGTTAAGATGCTTGAGCCCGAAATCCTTCCCATTGCCCATGAGCCGCAAAAAATCCCCGGCGTGGTTCCCGCCGGTCACGATCATTATATCTGTTATCCCGGCCTTTATCAGGGCTTCGATCGGGTAGTAGATCATCGGCTTGTCATAAACAGGAAGAAGGTGCTTGTTGGTTATACGCGTTAGGGGGGCAAGCCGCGATCCCAACCCGCCCGCCAGAATTATCCCTTTCATATTAACGACCTCCTGCTATTTAGACGTGATGCCTGTAAGGTCGAACGAAATCTTGAAGCTCGTATCGTTCGGCCTCTTGGTCTGGCTGAGCGACAGGGTTGTCGACCAGCATCCGGGTTTGTACCTGATCCAATACTCGGTATCGATCCATTCTTTCTTCGTAAACTCGTAACGAATTTCATACCCTCCCTGAAATACGGAATATCCACCCATGGTGGCAAAATATATCTGGTTCGATGTTCCGAACGTCGTAACAGCTCCGGTAGTGGGGTCCGTATATTGAGTGACATATTCACCTGTATATGGATTTACACCATATCCATTCGAATAGCTATGAGTAACTGCCAGTGCAAATATGCTCGGGATCGCGTAATGCAACCCGTGCCTCATGGCCTTCACGCCTTCGCCGCTGACATTCCAGATGCTTTCATGGGAAAAAGACAGATTGGATATGGGCGTCAATGTTAACCGGGCATCGATATCGGAAAAACGGGACCCGGACCCCTTGTAAAGATCTGAAGGCTCCAGGTTACCCGAGAGGCCGTACGTTTGCGATATCTCCAGCAGGGACATCTCGCTTTTTGCACCGCTTTCGCTTCCGCCGTACAGATAATGGTTGAGAGAATATGTCAGTATGTTTGTCTGGTTCATACGGTCGTACGCATCTATCCTGGGAACGTCATTGTATCCTGTCGATGGGATAAATGTGTATCGCACGGCAGGTTTGATCACGCTCTGCATCGACTGCAGGGACGACCAACGGGTAAAATACGTCTTCAGGAACTGCATGTTCGTATCGCCGTCAAGCCTGAATGTCTGGCGATGCTTTGTAGTGCCGTTATACGTGTCGCCGCGATTGACCAGATAGCCGCTTTCGTACAATGTCCCGCTCAAAAGGGTATTCAGGCCTTTATAGGGAAGAGGAAGCTTCAATGACGGGTCAAGGGTCATGCGCGTGAATGTATCCCCCTTGTCCCGGTAAAAATTTGTAAGGGAGCTGTTGAGATCGAGGTACATGTTCGTACGGGCAATGGGTATGTACTCCGTGAAATAGGTTATTTCAGGATAATACTGGAATATTGTACTGTCATCGTCCATCAGCAGATTGCGAAATTTGCTGACCCCTCCCGTGAGGAGCGATTTACGCAGCGGCTTTTCTAGATATACTGTCGATTTGAGCTGGCTCTCACTTCGTTCCGTTATCGTTTTGCCGAAGTCCTTGAGATAATCATTGTCGGATACGTGCCATATGTTGGCCTTCAATTTGAGGTCTTTGAAAAAGACCTGCTGATGCTTCGCCTTCAACTGATACCGTACATCTCCATAGTCATTGTCATTTATTATGTTCCCTTCGAGTTCACCCTTGAGATCTTCACGGATGAAATACCGGTACTGGGCTCCCAGCATGACGCCCCTGTTCGACATGTACTCCGCCGACACGGTCGCATCGGTATCTTTCGATATGGCCCAAAAATAGGAAAGCTTGAAAGTTGCGCCGTTTGCCGATGAAACTCCCATTTCGGGCATGAGAAAACCGGATGCCCTGTCTGTCTTTACAGGGAAAATGCCCCACGGCACATAAAAAACCGGAATGCCAAGGATATGAAACGTGGTTGATCTGGTTTTGGCATATCCCTGTACGGTGATATCCACCTCATCCGAAGTAAATGTCCACTCCGGCTTATCCCAACCGCATGTCGTAAATTTTCCTTTTTTGATCTTATATTGGGATTCTCCGGTCTTCTCGATCTCATTGCCATTAATGTAAACATTCCCTGTTTTGATAAAAACGCGTGCCTTTTCCAGGTTTCCTTTCTTGGTTTCAAGGTTGAGCTGCATACGTTCCGCCTCGATCCGGTCCCCCATATCTTCATAGACCACATGCCCTTCGGCCGTTACATCCTTCGTATTATCGTCGAGGAAAACATAATCGGCATCAACGCTGCGCGTCGCTTCCATAACATGGACGTTCCCACGCGCGGTATATGTGTTTGCTGCGGCATCGTGCTGAATTTCGTCAGCGGTTATACTGATAGGCCCCTTGATCGCATCCCTGCGCACGCCGACTTCCTGCCCTCGCACCATGAGGGGGCATACAATGGCAATTATCGCAATGAATGCAAGGATCCTAAAATATCTCATTAATGGCCTGCTTGGCTTCTCCGATCGTATAGAATGAACCTGTGACGAGGATCAGGTCTTTGTCGCCTGCGAAGCGCCGGGCCTGCTTGAGTGCGCTGCGGGTATCCGTAGTCACGACAGAATTTCGTGTCACAGTTTTCATCGCAGCCGCATCAAGTGCTCGGTCGGTCCGGGGCTGTGTAAGGATCGCGAGATCGATGCAGTCACTCATCGATTCGAGCATCCTCCGGTATTGTTTGTCGCGCATGACACCGAACACCAGGACCTTTCTGCGGTCCCGGTAATGTGTGCGGAGAAAACGCCTGAGGGCCCGCACCCCGGACGCGTTATGCGCTCCATCGAGTATGACGAGCGGCTTCTCCCGTACCATTTCGAGACGGCCCTGCCACACTACCGAAGAAAGGGCCGCACGCATCCGGTCCTCGGGAACATCGTATCCGAGACCTGATATAACATCTACAGCGCACAGGGCAAGGGCCGCGTTTGACAGCTGGTGGTCCCCGTTAAGATTAATCGTGATATCGTTCAATACCCGGGTAAGGCCCCGGTAGGACATGCATTTCCGGCCGGATTTCTTGAATGAAAAATCTCTCCCCAGGGCATATACGGCACTCGCGTTCTCGCCGGCAACTTTTTCTATCACCCGGAAAGGCCGACGTCCGGCGCCCGTGATGACGGGAACGCCTTTTTTGATAATGCCGGCCTTTTCACCTGCTATTTTCGTGAGAGTTCCGCCCAATTCCTTCATGTGATCAAATGCGACATTCGTAACAATGCTCACGAGAGGTTCGATAACATTGGTGGAGTCAAGTCTTCCACCGAGTCCCGTTTCTACGACCGCAATATCGACTTTTTTCCGTCTGAAATACTCAAACGCCATCGCGGTCGTGAAATCAAAGAACGTGTAGAACCCTCCGGGACATTTCCGGTCTGCCCTGCCCCTTATGTGATCGGTAAGCGCGGCGACCTCTTCTTCCGTTATCTCTTCTTCGTTTACGGTGATACGCTCGGTAAATGAGACGAGATGAGGCGATGTGTATTTGCCGACGGAATAGCCAGCCTCTTTCAGGATGCACGCTATCATGGTCGCAACAGAGCCTTTTCCGTTCGTTCCCGCAATATGTACTGACCTGAACGCCCGATGCGGATCGTCTATTGATCCGAGAAGCCTGGATATATTGTCAAGGCCAAAAACCGAACCGAATCTTTCCAGGCCGTGTATATATTTTAAGGAGTCTTCATACCCGGGATCATTCATGTGATCAGGGACAGCAACGTGTATAGCGTTTGCTTGAGTTCTTTCCGGGAGGAGATCATATCGATCATGCCATGTTCAAGCAGGTATTCCGCCCGCTGAAACCCCGGAGGTAATTTGGCTTTTATAGTTTCCTTGATGACCCTTTCACCTGCAAAGCCTATCATTGCCTTTGGCTCCGCAATGATTATGTCGCCGAGCATGCCCATGCTCGCCGAAACACCGCCGAGGGTCGGGTCGGTAAGTATCGTTATATAAGGCACGTTATTGCTTTTCAGGTGATAAATTGCACCGGACACCTTTGACATCTGCATAAGGGACATGATGCCCTCCTGCATTCTGGCGCCACCGGACGAACAGAAAAGGATGACAGGCACCCTTTGCTTGGCCCCTTCTTCCAGGGTCCGGGTGATCTTCTCGCCGACGACACTGCCCAGGCTGCCACCCATAAAACTGAAATCGAAGATAGCCGTCAGAACAGGGATGCCGCCTATTTTTGCACTGCCGCATATCAAGGCATCGCGGCGTCTGGATGTCTCCTGTGTTTCCGCAAGCCTTACCTTGTAAGGTTTCGTGTCCTTGAATTTAAGAAAATCGACAGGTTCCACGCGCTCGTAGAACTCGGTGAAGCTTCCCTTATCAAACGTAAGGGTGATCCTGTTCTCTACAGATATCGGAAAATGATAGAAGCATTTGGGGCAGACATGCCTGTTCCTTTCAACCTCTTTTCTGTAAAGCAATTCCTGACAGGAATTGCATTTTCTCCAGAGGGATTCTTCTTTCTCGGCCTTCGAAATCTCTTTCTGGATATCTATCTCACGGTAGGGCTTCTTCGTTTTATCCCGTTTTTTGAATAATCCCATTACTTTTCCTGTTGAATTTTTGTTGAAAAACTACCAAAATAAGTATGTCTATGTCAATAGAAAGGGTCAGTTTCCATTCCGACCAGAGCCTCGAGGGATTGTTGCGCCCCCAGAGCCAAAAGGCCGGGGTTGTCATATGTCATCCCCATCCGCTCTATGGCGGCAATATGTACAATAATGTCGTAAGCGCCATAGAGGACGGTTATGCAGCACAGGGGTTCAGCACTCTCATATTCAACTTCCGGGGTGTCGGAAGCTCTCAGGGCGAATACGATGAGGGTGAAGGCGAGGTCAGGGATGCAACGGCAGCGTACAAATATCTGGCGCAGCACCTCGGTGATGACGCCCGGGTGACCCTTGCCGGTTATTCGTTCGGTGCATGGGTTATCTCGAGGTCCGCCCTCGAGATAGACCAATTCGACAGTCTTTTTCTCGTTTCGTTCCCCTGCCTGATATACAAGTGGGAACACCTCAAGAATTTCAAGAAAGAGATCATCATAGTGGGCGGCACATATGACGATATCGCGCCGATGGATGACCTTTACGACCTTTACCAGCACCTCCCCACCAAAGACAAGCACCTCAAGGTGATAAACACGACCCACTTCTACGCGGGCAAAGAAACCGAATTAATAGACTTTATCAAGGAAACGATTCCGAAGACCAGGTAATGGGTGATGCAGGATATTCCTCTTGTCTCTTACCTATTACCTTGTTTTTCCCATTCTTCTTGAATAGATACCCCGCTTTGTGTTAACTTGATTTTAGAATCCTGCGGGTTACGACGGTTGCGAATACTGTAAAAACGGTTATATCCCCACTACAACACAAGAGGTCGTAAGCTGCCGCAAGCCCGGCGAGGATTACTTTATATTTCAGCAAGGACAGCCCGCTATGGATTATAAAGATACACTGAACCTTCCCAAGACCCCTTTTCCGATGAGAGGGAACCTCCCGGTCAAGGAAAAAGATATGCTCGCCCACTGGCGGGAGATAGGCCTGTACAGGAAACTCGTTGAAGCCGCGGCAACGAACCCCAGTTTCATTCTTCACGACGGGCCCCCCTATGCGAACGGCAATATTCACCTGGGCACCGCTCTCAACAAGATCCTCAAGGATATTATCGTCAAGTCAAAATTCATGATGGGTTACAGGGCGGATTATGTCCCCGGCTGGGATTGCCACGGACTGCCAATAGAACACCAGGTAGAGAAAAACCTGAAGCAAAAGAGACTTGAGCTTTCAAAACTCGAGACCCGCAGGGAATGCCGGGAATATGCGAAACAATTCATCGATATTCAGCGGGAGGAGTTCAAAAGGCTCGGTGGGATCGGTGATTGGGAACACCCGTACATAACGATGGATTTCGATTATCAGGCGACCATCATCGAAGAGGCTGCAAAGTTTTTCCTCCGCGGCGAGGTATACCGGAAGAAAAAACCGGTGTACTGGTGCGTCAGCTGCATGACGGCCCTTGCAGAAGCGGAAATAGAATACGACAACAAGAGATCGAGTTCGATCTATGTGAAATTTCCTTACACGGGCGGGCGTTCCGGGGTATTTGCGGGTTACCCGGATAAACCGATATACATGCTCATCTGGACAACAACACCATGGACATTGCCTGCAAACCTGGCTATTGCGGTCCACCCGGATTTTACCTATGTTGCCGTGGAAACGGATAACGAGATATATATCACCCTCGTTGACCTCGTCGAGGATATCATGGGGCGGGCAGGGATATCCGAATATCGCATTATCGGGAAAATATCTCCGCAGACGCTCGGCACCCTGACATTCAAACATCCCTTCATCGACAGGCAATCGGTCATTGTTTTTGCGGATTACGTGGCTGCTGACACGGGCACGGGCGCAGTCCATATCGCCCCGGGTCATGGCGAGGAAGACTACGAGACAGGCCTCGAATATGGGCTCGACATCTATTCACCGGTCAATGAAAAAGGCGCCTTCATCGATGAAGTGGAATTTTTTAAAGGCATGAATGTCTTCGATGCCAACCCCGGGGTCATTGAAAAATTAAAAGAACTCGGGCTTCTTCTTCACACGGAGGAAATAGAGCATTCCTATCCCCATTGCTGGCGCTGCAAAAAACCCGTCATATTCAGGGCAACCGAACAGTGGTTCGTCTCCATGGACAGTCAGGGGTTGAGACAGAAAGGGCTTGCCGAGATCGACAAAACGCAGTGGATTCCGTCATGGGGCAGGGACCGGATCTACAACATGCTTTCGATGCGTCCCGACTGGTGCATCTCCCGCCAGCGCACATGGGGCATCCCGATAACAATATTTTACTGCGAAAAATGCCGTGAACCTTTCTGGAGTGAAAGATCATTCGATAATGTCGTTTCTGCCGTCAGGGAAGCGGGGGCCGATATATGGTTCGACAAAGATGCCGACCACTTTCTGCCCGAAGGGACCCAATGTTCCCATTGCGGCAATTCGACCTTCTCAAAGGAACAGGACATCCTCGATGTCTGGTTCGATTCCGGCGTCAGCTGGGCCGCAGTTTGCAAGAAAAGGTCTGAATTGAAATACCCCGCCGACCTTTATCTCGAGGGAAGCGACCAGCATCGCGGATGGTTCCACAGCTCCCTGCTCACCTCGGTGGGAAATGAGGGACAGGCACCGTATAAGGCAGTTTTGACCCACGGGTTCGTCGTTGACGGTTCAGGGCGGAAGATGTCCAAATCTCTTGGCAATGTCATCGTCCCCAATGAGATCATCGACAAATTCGGCGCCGAGATCTTGAGGCTCTGGGTAACATATGAGGATTACCGGGACGATATCAAGATATCGAAAGATATCGTTAACCGGCTTGTCGAGACGTATCGCCGGATCAGGAACACCCTGCGCTTCCTTCATGCCAATATCGACGACGATTTTCAGCCCGGGCGTGATACCGTGCCGTATGAAAAAATGTCACTTCTCGACAAATGGCTTCTCTCCCGGCTCATGAGGCTTATCGAGCGGGTAAGTGATTCTTACAACAAGTACACTTTCCATGCGATTTATCATGCCATCCACAATTTCTGCACGGTCGACTTGAGCGCGCTTTATCTCGATATCGTTAAAGACAGGATCTATGTGGAGTACAGGGATGCCCAGAAAAGAAGGGCATCACAGACAGTGGTATACGAGACGTTGATAGCGCTTGTAAAACTGATAGCTCCGGTCCTCTCTACAACCGCTGACGAAATGTGGTCGTATCTTAAAAACTATGTGCCGGAAGAAAGCGTTTTTCTTGCGCCTTTCCCCGCTTCCAATAAAGACCTGATCAATGGAGAGATCGAGGAATTGTGGGAAAGGATATGGAAGATCCGCGAACTTGCGAACAAGAAGATAGAGGAAAAACGTACGGCGAAGGAGATCGGCCATTCCCTGGATACGAAGATAATAATAGACGCCCCGCCCGAGGACCTCGAGGCGCTTGTGCATCTCGGGGATGAATTGAAAGATGTTTTCATCGTTTCGCAGATAGAGATACGCCCGGGACAGGACCTCGATGTTACGGTGGCGCGGGCCGAAGGTGAAAAGTGCGAGCGCTGCTGGCAGTATGATACAAATATCCTGAAAGACGGGAAATTCCCGAATGTGTGCAAGCGATGCGCAGATACGCTTTCCTTGCTTTAATTCCGGTCATTTTCGCACTCGACAGGGTGACCAAATATCTCATCATACGGGATCTGCCCGTTTGGGGTGAGATCAAGGTCAATTCTTTCTTTTCAATAGTGCACGTGAGAAATCTTGGCGGTGTCTTCGGCATTCTCAATCAGGGCGGCTATGCACGATATATCTTCCTGATAGTTCCCGTCCTTGTTGCCCTCGTCCTGATATATATACTGATACGGTACACAATGAGCGATGCACGGACGCTCGCATTGTCTCTCATTCTCGCTGGCGCGCTCGGCAACATTTACGACAGGTTTTTCTATGGAAGCGTTGTGGACTTTCTTGATCTTTATTATGGGAGTCATCACTGGCCTGCGTTCAATGTCGCGGACATCGCGGTTTCTGTCGGTATTGGCCTCATCGTCCTTCTTGAGATCGCGGCGAGCAGGAAACAGTGTTCGCGGAATTGACTTTAGACCTGTATTCCTTGTAATCTTGGACAACCATGGATGACCTTTTAAACGAAGAACGTAAAATACGAAGGCTCCGATTTGTTGTTGATTTTGCGCTCGAGTTTATACGAACGCAGGATATCCCGCACGACAGTGCGATGGGGGTAGTCGAGGGGGTCCGCAAGCAGGCCCTCAGACTTTTCCCCGGAAAAGAGGAAACCTTCGACCTGATATATGCGCCACGCTTTAAACGATTGCTCAACGAAAAGTACAAACGGGATTGAGATCGTGAGTCGTAAGGGTTGATAGCATAATAAACGACTACACCCCCTCACCCCGGCGCCGGGCACCCTTAAGGATGGGCGGAATCCAGGGTTTCTCTTACAAGTCTTTTCAGAACCCTGAAACCCAAAAACAAAAACAAAACCTGGGATCCGGGTGTCAAGCACCGGGATGACGACGGCAGGCTGCGCCCAGAAATCCGATACATGGCTCTGGAGGACAGGATTGGGAATTGCGACACAGCCTCCAAGCCCTGGATGACGGCTGCGGGCAAGTTCGAATCAAGTCCGCGATAACAATGGGAGAGGAACGACCTGGGTACTTGAGATCTCATTTAAATAATTTCTTAAATCCCTCCCTTATTTCCTCCCCGACCTTTTTCGTTCCTCCGGCGCCGATACCGAAGATAGACTCACCGATATCTTTCACGGAAACACCCAGTTTTTCGGCGATCCCGAAAGATAGTTTCGCCATGAAATTTTCCGCAATATTGAATTTAGGATTGTCGAGATCTCCTGATACGACAAAATCGACTGGCAGACGGTCCCCGCTTTTCTTCATGAAGTTCAGCATGACAGAGGCGGGGACACCCATGAAGCGGTCGCCGAAGCCCGAACCCATCTCCAATTCGAGGCCTTTCAGGACTGCATGGCCGGGTGCATGGATCTTGCGGGATTTGATGTTCGCCTTGAAATCAAGGTCAATAAGCCCTCTCCTGACATGCACGCTTTTGGTCTGCCTGTCGTAATATGGTTTGAAATGGGCAATATCGAGGTCCCGTACTCGAGATACGGACTCTACGTCCCGGGAGGCAAATTTGATGCTGCCGTCACTTTTTATACTGGCAGTACCTTGGCCGGTCGGGACGTGTGCGCGAATTGAATATTTTGTGGGTTCATCGGTGAAGGGAAATGTCAGGCGCCCCATCTGCATGTCGATATCCCGGACCTTCGTCAATACAGGAACACGGGGTGTCTTGCGATCGAAATAATCCACGGACCCCTGGCTGACGACTATCTTTTCAAACGTGACCGGCCCTTTTTGTGCTTCTTTCTCAGGTTGTGGTTTTTCATCGGAGGGCAAAGGGCTTATGAGCCGCCCCTTCTTGTCGACCTCGACATACATGTATGGCCTTTCCAGATGCAGGCTCGAGATCACATATTTTTTTCTGAAAAGGTTCATAAAATCCGCCCGCACCATCAGTTCCTCAATACGGACCACTTCCTTTCCCGCCGTGTTCTTCATGACGACATCGCGGGCACGGACGCTGCCCCATTTAAGATCGATGCTCCCGACAGAAAAATCCTTGCCGAGTACTCTCTGTACGCCTGCCTTGGCGATAACATTGGCATTTCTGACAAGTACGAGGCCGACGACGATGAACAGACAGACAATCGCTCCTGAAATTGTTAAGGAAAGCTTCCATTTCCGGGCCATATTTTCATCCTGTAGAGAATGATTTATAATGATTTAATTATACAGAAAGGCGTCAAGAAATCAAAGATTGGTACCAAGGAGGACTGCAATGTCTATACTATTTGAATTCGCGATGTTCCCGACAGACAAAGGTGAGAGTGTAAGCCCGTATGTATCGCGGCTTCTTACCGTTATTGACGACAGCGCCCAGGCATACAGGCTCACGCCGATGGGAACGATCATCGAAACCCAGACCATGGACGAGGCCCTCGCGATCATCAAAAAATGCTATGAGCAACTGGAGCCCGATTGCTCCCGGATCTACTCGACAGTCAAATTCGATATCCGCAAAGGCCCCCTCGGCAGGATGGAATGCAAAGTGGCTTCGGTCGAAGCGAAGGCGGGACGGAAACTGAAGACCTGATGGAACCGTAAGCCGTGAGTCGTTAGTCGTGAGGAGTTAAAGACAAACAACTGACGGCTTACGACTTACGGTCCGAATCATTTTCCCTGGCTCAATCAGGAAATAGCTTGACAGTCCGGCGCTGTGAAAGCTTAAAATAGAACAGCATTCACGAAACCGGAGGTGTGCACATTACGGCTCTGTTCAATCCGTCAAAAGTGATAGCGATCGGGCTCAATTACCGGGACCACGCAAAAGAATTCAACATGCCGATCCCCGACTACCCGATCCTTTTCCTGAAACCACCCACAGCAGTGATCGAGGACGGGGATGATATTATCTTTCCACCCCAGACACAGGAGCTTCACTACGAGGGTGAACTCGGCATCGTCATTTCTGAGCGCGCAAAGAGCGTACCCGTTTCAGAGGCCGACAGGTATATCGCTGGCTATACCTGTGCAAACGACGTTACAGCGCGGGACCTCCAGCGCATGGACGGCCAGTGGACGAGGGCAAAGTCCTTCGATACGTTCTGTCCGCTTGGTCCCCGGATCGTGAAGGACATAGACCCGGGAGTACTCGGCATCACAACCCGCGTGAACGGCCAGGTACGGCAGCGATCGACGACGGCGAACATGATCTTCAACGTCTATGAGCTGGTTTCGTTCGTATCGGGCATTATGACGCTGCTGCCGGGTGATGTGATCATTACGGGAACGCCACCCGGGGTGGGTGCTCTCAATCCCGGAGACACTGTCGAGATTGATATAGAGAGAATCGGGACCTTGAAAAATAAGGTCCGACCGGCCCGTTGATGCGGATGCCTGAACTTTAAGGAGCGGCTATGGACAATATCACATTCGATGATTTCATCAAGATCGATCTTCGGGTTGCCGAGATCAAAGCCTGTGAGGATATCGAAGGCGCGGACAAGCTGTACAAGCTGACGATCGACATGGGGGAGGAACGCACTATCGCTGCGGGAATAAAACAGTATTATGCGAAAGAGGACCTGGTCGGAAAGAAGATCGCGGTCGTTGCCAACCTGGAGCCCCGAAAATTAAGGGGGATAATTTCGCACGGGATGCTTCTCGCCGCGTCAAATGACGATAAGTCCTCGGTCGTGCTCCTGACCCTCGACAGGGATATCCCGAACGGGAGCAAGATCTCGTAGACGGGAATGACCCAACATATATTCCTTTTTCTGGCTGGTCTCGCCCTTTTTCTCCTGGGCATGGTCAAGCTGAGCGAGCAGATGCAGAGCGTTTTCAGCTCCAGGATAAGGGAGTATATCCGCATTTCAGTCAGGAAACCTTTTTACGGCCTCATCATGGGGCTCGTCACAACGATCTTTTTTCAGAGCAGTTCAGCCACTACACTGCTTACGATGGGACTCGTCAGCGCCGGACTTGTCAGTTTTTACCATTCTCTCGGTATAATCCTCGGGGCCGACATAGGGACGACTCTTACAATACAGCTTGTTGTATGGAAGGTTACGCATATATCCCCAATCTTCCTCATTGGCGGGGCAGGCCTGTACTTCATCGGAAAAGACCGCCTGAAGATCGTCGGCGAGGCATTACTCTATTTCGGTACGATATTTTACGGATTGAGCCTTATAGGGCAGGCATCCGTCCCGCTGAAAGACAGCCCTGTCCTGACGTCCTATTTCCTCACGCCGCAGCGGCCGATTATGGGATTCTCGATAGGCCTTGTCTTTGCCGCGATCGTGTATGGTTCGGCTATCCCCATCAGCATGCTCGTTATGCTCGGGATGCAGGGCCTTATATCTATCGATAATGCTCTGCCCGTAGTTATCGGGGCGAACGTCGGCACAACCGCGACAGCGCTCACGGGGTCCATCGCCAGTGATATAAACGGGAAAAGGACCGCCCTCGCCCACCTCATCTTTAAGGTCTCCGGGGCCCTTGTATCGATGATATTCCTGACGCAGTTCATGGGGGTATTGAGGGTTGCGTCATCAAATACAGCACAGCAGGTAGCTTTCGGGCATTTCATCTTCAACTTTGCTATCGCGGCGATATCCATCTTCTTTCTCGGCCCTTTTTCAAGATTTGTCCTGAGGATACTTCCCGGCGACCATGAGGTCACCCCTATGTGGCCCGAATACCTCAACACGAAATACCTGGGAGAGCCCCGGCTGGCCCTCGTATGCGTCAGGAATGAACTCAAGCGGCAGATCGTCCTGGCGGAAAAAATGTGCCACACAGCCCTCGAGCAATACATCAAATTCAGGAACAGCAAACAACGAAATGTAATGTACATGGAACTGGTCATGGACAACCTCCAGTCCGAGATCACGAAATATCTATGGGGCATATCATGCGGGGCGCTCTCCGTGCCTCTTACAAAACAGCTTTTTGTATATTCATCCTTCGCCTACGACATTGAAAGGATGGGCGACAGGTCGGTCAACCTCGCTGAGCTTGCCGAACACAAATTCAAAAGAAAAGCCCATTTTACGGCGACGGCCAATGAAGAACTTCACAGCATAGGGATGCTTGTCCTCGAGAACCTCAATGACGCCATCAAACTGTTCGACAAAAAAGATATCGATGTCATTCGCATAATCATGGAGCGTGAGCGGAGGATCGACGTAAAGATAAAAAATGCGATAGAGGCCCATCTCGAACGCTTTTATAAAAAACTGTGTGTCGCCGAAGCCGGCCCCATATACGTCGACGTGCTCGTTAACCTGGAAAGGATATCGGATCATTGCAGGCTGATCGCCCAGCTTACAAACGAACTGGAACAGGATGTCTTCGATACGGCGGATGTGCAATCGATGGTCGATCGGTAAATGGTTCCCCTTCGATCCGCGTCAGCAGGCATTATTTTTTTGTTATATAATAAGGGGAAGGAGGAAGATCATGGCCGAAGCAAAAATCAAAATTGACGGGATGAGCTGCCAGCACTGTGTCCAGGCGGTAAAAAAGGCATTGTGCGCGGTCACGGGCGTAGATTCCACAGATGTCGAGATAGGAAGCGCCACTGTACGCTATGACGATACCAAGGCAACACGGAAGGACCTCGAAGCGGCTGTCGAAGAAGCCGGATTTTCGGTAAGATCTTAAAAAAACGGGACCACCTATGGACGGATTGATAAAAGCCATCAAGAATGCCCGGGAAACCGAAAAGAAGGTAGAATACTATTTTACCATGACGGCTGATGAAAAGCGTGAGCTGCTTGCGGACCTTGCGAAGGAAAAGAGTGAGGATATCGGGATCTTCCTGAACGCGGTCTACCCGGATGAACCCGACAAGAACATCCGCAAAGTGATCCGGAAGATGATCTTCCGCTTAAGATCATCGGGGATCAAGGTGGATGAACCCGGCGAGAAGGGCCAAAGCGTCCTGAGAAAGGTCGAGGAGGTGCGCGACAACAGGGGATATCTCACGAATTTCGATCATGCGCAGTCACGCATGGTGATGGCGGCATACGAAGTGAAGAAGAACATGTTCGTTTTTTTGAACGGGGAGATCCATTTCCGGGAGGGGCTCAGGGAGCTTATGTCGACGCCTCTTGACAGGAAGAACCTCGACGACCTGTTCCGGGCCTACCTGGAAAATACGGTCGAACCAGCATTCATGGTCGAAGTATCCCCGGTTTACGCGGCATTCATAGTCGAGGAAGGCTCCCGGATATCCGGGCGTTTCAGCGATGCGGTCGGCTCTCTGAGGTCATTTGCCGCGCACATCAAGGGCAAGGACCCCGTTGACCGGCCGGAACGTATATATTCCCTGCCGGTAAAGGACGATGTCTCTGTGGCTGGAATTCATGACACTTTAAGTCATCCCGTTTTTCAGCCATTTTCTCTTACCTGGGAAAGCATCGATGCTGATCGAAAGAATTTTTCCTCCCCGGGAGATTCCGTAATAGTCCTGCCCCAGCATATGATCGAAGAGAAAAGGATGGCCTTTGTGGACGCATTGATAAACAGCGATCATATCCGTTCGCAGGTCCCGAATATCAGGCGCATGCTGGAAGATTACGCGTACCTGCTCTTCAAAATGGGGGACCATGAGCGCTACCGTGGGATCATCGCGTTTCTACGCTCGGATGAACTGTTCAGGCAGGTAATGGCATTCTTCACCAGAAAGGCCGTTGAAACACCTCCGCCCCAGGACAAGAAGACAGCGCCGACAGACCTTATCGTTAATCCGTATGGCTAGATTCGTCCTGAAAGACCCATTTTACAAAAAGGCAAAAGAGGAAGGTTTCCGGGCCCGCAGTGTATACAAACTCAAAGATATCGATGCAAAGTATCACGTCATAAAAAAAGGAGATATCGTGATCGACCTCGGATGTTCGCCGGGGAGCTTTCTCCAGGTCCTGTCGGATATGGTCGGGGAATCAGGCAGCGTTATCGGTATCGACATCCTTCCCACTCCGGCCCTCCCCCGAAAAAATGTGAAGACCATTCAGGCCGATATCCGTGAGGTCGATATAGTGAAACTCCTGGGAGAATTCGGTCTCGCACGGGCGGATGCCATAACGTGCGATATAGCCCCCAACCTGTCAGGGATAAGGGAGGTCGATGACGCCCGGATCGAGGAACTGTTCCTTTCAGTCCTCAACGTCGTCACGGACGCCTTGAAACCAGGGGGCAACTTTATCATCAAATCCTTTTCCACGACGGTTCAGAAAAGTATTACCGCACAGCTTCAAAAAAAGTTCACCAAAGTCTCTCAATACAAACCCCCGGCCTCCAGGGCGGTGAGTTCGGAAATATTCTTTGTGTGTCTGGGGAAGAAATAAAAACAAGAACCAAAGCCCCTGGGTTCCGGCTCTTAAGGCCGGTATGACGGCACCGGGGGAATTGTGACACAGCCTCCGAGCCCGGGATGACGGTTCTGGGTAGATACGGGTCACGATTTTAACAGTTCCTTCAATTTCACATAGTCCGGTTTTCCTGTCCCGAGCTTCGGGATCTCCTTCATGTAAATGATCTCCCGCGGATGTGCGAGGTCTGACAGACCTTTTTGGCGCAGGGCGTCACGCACTTTCTTGAGATCTGCGTCCTTCGCGTTCGTAACGAGGACCAATTTCTCGCCTTTCCTCTCATCGGGCACCGCCATCACGGCCGTCTCTTTCGTGGGCCCGAACACCCCGGACAATGACTCTTCGACCGCCGTGAGGGATACCATCTCGCCGCTTATCTTCGAGAATCTCTTCAGCCTGCCGATGATGGTGACGAATCCGCTCTCATCGATATCGACGATGTCGCCGGTATCGTACCAGCCACCGTCCTCGATGTGAAACTTTCGGTTTGCCGCCTCGTTCTTGAGGTAACCCACCATCACGTTCCTGCCCTTCACGTAAAGGCGCCCCACGCTGCCTCCCTTAGCGTCTATCCCCGGCACCGGCTCGACCTTGCACTCGATGCCGGGAAGTATTTTACCGACGGTCCCATGCCTGTTCTCGAGTGCGCTGTTCATGCAGATTATAGGGGCGCATTCGGTTGCACCGTACCCGGACATCACGCGGATACCAAAAACCCTGGCATACCGTTCGAAAACGGTATCGCTCAAGGCCTCCGCACCGCAAAAGACATATCTCATGCTGTAAAAATCATACGGATGCGCCTTACGGGAATAACCGTTGAGGAATATGTTGGTGCCCATAAGCACCGTGCAGCCTTCCTCGTATGCGATTTCGGGAACGATCCTGTAATGGAGTGGGCTTATGTATAGAAACGAACGGCAGCCGGCGAGAAGGGGCAGGAAAACCCCGATCGTGAGGCCGAAGCTGTGAAACACCGGAAGGGCGTTGAGGAGGTAATCGTGAGCGGTTATATCGATCCGCGAGAGCGCCTGCCAGACGTTGGCGATTATGTTCTCATGCGACAGGCAAACGCCCTTGGGAATGCCCTCGGACCCCGATGTGAAAAGGATGACCGCGGGTTGACCGGATTCTTCCGGCCTTGCTTTGGCGAGTTTCCCCGGGAACATGCTGCAAAACAACCCGCGCAGTTTGTCGATGAAACCGATCCCCTCCCTCAAGTCTTCCAGGTAAACGAGCGTCTTGCCTTCGAATACGGCGGTGTTGATCTTTATACGTTCGATGAAAGCCCGGGATGCTATGACAAGCCTTACGTCGGCAAGGTCCAGCGCATGTTTGAGCGATGCCTCGCCACTCGAATAGTTCAGCATGACGGGAACCTTCCGGTAAGCCTGCAGTCCGAATATAACGAGCGCCGTCGCACACAGGTTGGGAAGAAGGATGCCGACATTCGTCTCGTTATAGAGCGCCAGTTTCCTTCCAAGGATGAGGGCGCCTAAAAGCGCCTTGCGGTGGTTCACCTGCGTTCCGGTTGCGTCTTTATACAGCACTGTGCCGCCCCTTTTACGGCAAAGCCTGACGAACTCGCTGCTCAAGGTAGAAGGCCGGTAATGGGCCTCATAAAACATTTCGCACAGCATCCGGTATATGACATACGATGCTTCTTTCTTTCTCTTGTGGAGCTGTATATGATCGAGGTCCATAGGCGGCCGGAGGGCGCCGATGGTTATCGTGACCGGAGCAAACAATTTCCTGCCCGGGTGCTTTTTCGCGAATATGGTGTTGTACGTGTTGCCAAGGTACAGGGGCAGTATGGACGCCCCGGTCTTGTATGCGACAAAACCCGCCCCGTCGTAGATCTTCATCAGGTTCCCGGTTCTCGTGATACGCCCTTCGGGGAAGATCAGGAGGGCTGTCCCGCGATTCACCTCTTCTATCACTCCTTTGAGCGAATAGGGGTTCAGCGTATCGATCTGCACGGTGTACCGGTTCTGCATGAAGGGCCTGAGGAATAATTCGCGGGCCCGGCCCCGGTTGACAAGGATCTTGAGATCGACGTCAAGATACGTCCAGAGAATTATCCCGTCGAGAAGGCTTGCATGATTCGACACAATAATGAGCTTATCAAAATCGCGCGGTATGTTTTCACGGCCCTGGACCTCAATTCTGTGGCAAAGGATAAAATAGAGCTTGAATATGATGCGAAGGCCTTCTTCGAAAAAAGCCCGTATAATGCTGCGCCGGGCCTTCATTGAGCGGTCCTCTTCGAAGTTAACACCCGTGCGACATTTCTTCTGACCATCTCGAGGACCTTATTCAGGTTTCTGAGGTCTTTTTTTGGTATTCCCGCCATAAGCGTCTGAACACCTTCGAAATAACCGGGTTCCAGGGAGTCCACCACCTCCTCCCCCCTATCCGTCATAGCGACCATATGCACCCGTCTGTCGCCCGGATGCGGCCGGCGTACGACAAGCCCTGTTTTTTCGAGCCTGTCTATTATTCCCGTCATATCGGCCTTGTTCACCACCAGACGCCGGCCAAGCGCGGATTGCGAGAGCGATCTTTCAGCGGCATACTTGAGCTGTATCAGGACGTTGAACTGCGCATCCGTCAGACCGCTCCCCTGGAAATACCTGAAAGACGCCCGGGAGATCATTGTACCCGTATAGATTATATTCAATAAGCTTTCATGCTCGACAGTCTGTATGGGTTTATCGAGCCCAAGCTCTTCAGCAAGACCCACGCCCGGCCTCCTGGTATTTAGTTTAGATATGAACTATTCAAATCTATACTACATTGGCGGGATTGTCAACGATTGATCGAGGCATAATTATCGCTGCTTTTCAAATTCTACAAAATTTCTTCGTCAAAAAAAATTCCCGTTCACCTGCTTTCTTACAGTGCGGGAAACTGGTATAATCAAGCGTTGAAGTCGTCTGCTTTTAGCGCGCGGGAGGTTATGCGGAATGTCCACAGATATATCTTTCAAAAGGGGAAGGCGAACACCGACCCTCTTCAAATTCCTTAAGGAGCGATACGCAAAAGAAGCTTTGGGTGAGCGGTACATCGTATTTAAATGGGAAGAGTGGGGGAAAAACCGGTCGTTGTCGATCCTCCGGGCCGTCAAAAACAGCCGCATAGTCGGCTGGGTGTTTTATGATGGAAAAACCAGCACCATAGAGGAAATATTGGTACATGCCGGCTGGAAAGGCAAGGACCCCCGTGGAGCAATGATCGATACCCTTATCAACCGGGAAAGTCTTGTCGCGGCTTCCGTACTGAAAGGAGATGTTGACAAATATCAATTCCTCCTCGGTTATGGTTTCCGGCCGGCCTCATCTTCGAGGTCCGATGGGCACGATATCATAAAGATGGAATTGAGCACCGCGGTGCTTCTCAATAAAACACAGGCGAAAAAACCTTTCCGTTCGTATCGAAAAAGAGAACGCGTGGCCATAGAAAAGGTCCCCCCGACCCAAACATATGATGAAATAAAGCAAGGCGTACTGAACCTGATCGAAAAGCTCGGGGGCATCAGGCGGTTTGTAAAACCGGGACAGACTGTAGCCATAAAACCCAATATCGTCAGTGATCATGGACTCAAGGACGGGAAGATAACCGGCGGCATCGTTACGGACATACGCGTCATAAAAGCGATAACGGAGATATTGCTCGGCACCGCTTCCCACATCTACATTACCGAGGGGTCATCGATAAATCGCAGCGCGACCAGCGCAATGTTCGCCCATTATGGATACGGCGATATCGTGGGCCTTGACCCGCAGAGGATAACCCTGGTAGATCTCAATAACGACGGGCTCGTCGAGAAGCATGTGCCCGGCGCAAAACGGCTGACTTCGCGAAAGGTACCCGCTACCCTCGAAATGGTGGATGTGATCATAAATGTCCCGGTGTTGAAGATCCATTTTGCCGCCATCGTATCCTTAAGCATCAAGAATCTCCAGGGTGCCATGCCACCTCTCGAAAAATACATGTCCCATTTTTTCGGGCTCTGGCAGAACCTCGTGAACATCCATCACCTTATCAAGCCAAAATTGATCATTATCGACGGCTTGACCGGGCTTGAAGATTTCGGGCCCGTTTCGGGTATCCCAAAAAAAACCGACATGTTGATAGGCGGGACAAACCCTGTTGCCGTCGATTCCGTAGCGATGCAGATCATGGGACTTGACCCGAAATCATCCCCTCCCGTATTCCTTGCCTGGATGCAGGGGTTAGGACCGCTCGAGTCGAACAAGATCGATATTGCAGGAGCATCCATAAAAGACGTAGCACAGCAATTTGTTCAGCCTGCTATCGATGTCAGCGGCAGCTCATCGCTGAAGATACATGCCGAAGAAGCATGCCCCGGCTGCAAAGGGTACCTCCATTTTGTCCTGTCCAAACTCCGTAAACCGGACCCGGCCAACCCGGGGCGGCTTATTATCGACAGGCCGCTTGACAGGCCGGTGAATGTTTTTCTCGGCCCGTCCAATGGACAGGGGATCAGGGCGGATGAAAGAAATATTTTCCTCGGCTTGTGCCAGCAGCATAACGCAGAGGCAGGGACCCATCTGCCGGGTTGCCCGCCCCATGCGGAGGTATTGACAACAGGCATTTTCAACCTGTTCCCCGATATCGAACGTCCCAAGTACGCGGACGAGACGGAAGAATCGAAATTGGGGAAGCTGCTCGAGGAAATACTGAAGAGCAGGTTCTAGACCCTGGGTTCCAAGTTCCGGGTTAGCGCTCGGCATGTACAGTGTATAGGTTCCGATCCTGCAGGACACTTTGAAGTAATAAAATAAGGTGGCGGTCAGTGCCCTTTTTTAATCTAGAACCCGGAACCGGTTTCAGGCCCCCCATCCCCCGGACACCTTTATCTCTGCCGCTGTTATGTAGGATGCGTCGTCTGATGCGAGGAAGGCGACCACCCGTGCTACTTCTTCCGGTTCCCCTATCCTTCCCAGAATGCTGTCTGCAATAATCGGGTCCCGGTATTTTTCCGGCATTTTCATGATAGGAGGGGTCCTGATCATGCCCGGCACGACCGCGTTTACCGTTACGCCGTCTTTTCCGCCCTCGCGCGCCAGGGTTTTCGTAAGGCCCAGCACCCCCGCCTTGGCCGCGGCGTATGCCACCTCACCCTTGGCCCCCATGAGCCCATAAATTGAACTGATATTTACTATGCGTCCCCATTTATTGACGCGCATGCGGGGCAGGAGAAGTTTTGATAGCAGGAATGGTACCCCAAGATGGATCGACAGGACCGCATTATAATCATTTTTATCGATCTTGGCCGTGATCCCCGGCCTGTCGAATCCCGCGTTATTGACGAGTATGTCTACCGACCTCTCAGCGAGGATCTCGTCGATCATCTTCACGAGAGGCTGCGTACGGGTAAGATCGATTATCCTGTGATCGACGTCGGCACCTGCCGTCTTTAATTGCCGGGCAACATGCGGAAGCGTTTTTCTGTTTTTATCAAGCAGGATGAGGCGTGCCCCGTGCCCGGCGAAAACTTCGGCGCACGCCTTTCCAATTCCCTGTCCCGCCCCTGTGATCAATGCAGTCCTGTTTTTCAAGCTCATGTCTCACCTTCGAAGGTCCCGGAACCCCTGCCTTATTTTGCGACATGATCGCTTTGAGACTTTGGCGTTCCATTTCTGTTTCGCTTTTCCTGTATAAGCGTGACTTATTTTTAATTAGAATTTTATGTTATGCAACGTTTTTTTACCGAAAGCGGCAAAAGGATTCTTTTTCGATTTAATGAAGCGTCAAATAATCACTTGATTTCTTTATCGCTTTCGTTTATCTCCTATAGGGAGATCGATCGGGAGTAAGAAATGTGACGACTCTGACAGTTAAAACAGTCAGCTTCTCGCTTCAACAAGGGGCATTGAAACACCATCTCTCCACGAAGGCCCCGTCCGGGCCAGAATGTTTATCCCGGCGTTCACGTCCCTGTCGAGAGACAACCCGCATTGAGGACAATCATGAAGCCTGACAGCAAGAAATTTCCTGACGGCCACGCCGCACCTGGAACACGCCTGCGACGTCCCGTTCGGAGATACTTTCTCGTGCCAGCGCCCGGCGCTTTCAACCTTGGCTCTGAGTACGTTGAGAAACATTCCCCATCCTGCATCCGATATGCTGCGCGCCAGGTGGCGGTTCTTGACCATATTTTTGATGTTCAAGCTTTCAACGGCAAACCCGTCATAACGTTCCACCAGAGAACGTGCGACCTTATGGACGGCTTTACGGTACTTCGGACACCATACGATGTGATAGTTGACATTATAGTTCCGCCGCGAAGACCCCTCTCCTTCAGGGGAGGGGATGAAAGGCAATCTTCCCTCTTGATATACGCGGCGTCATAGTGTATACATAACATATGCATGAACGGAAGACCCGCTATGCAGTACACAACATCAACTATCACATGGTATGGATGCCTAAATACAGAAGGAATGTCCTGACGGAAGATATGAAAGCGGAAATGCAAAAGCTCTTCGCGGTAACGGCGGCCCGGAACGACATGGAGATCC
>Ga0172382_10000860_pt1 | contig 56313 bp, 56 predicted proteins | sample Leawel138RmetaG_FD_122245 | JGI IMG/M metagenome (GOLD analysis project Ga0172382, IMG submission 122245) | Leachate microbial communities from a municipal landfill in Southern Ontario, Canada - Leachate well 138R metaG | ecosystem: Engineered > Solid waste > Landfill > Unclassified | place...
ACGTTGGTGTTGATGACGGCGGCCATGATGACTCTCCTTGGCAAATATCAGGCGTTAAGACCGGTAGGGTTCGGCAGACGCTGCGCCATGCAAGCCGCCGTGCCCGGGATTTTCAACTGCTTGGCTGAATTAACGGCCGGAGAGCGGAAAACTTGAGGGCATTTTTGGGTTGTTCAGGCGAAGATTTCGTCCAGCAGTCGTTGCCCCTGCACTCACCCCACGAACTTGTCAGGTCGTAGCACGCCGACATCGGCGACGAAGGTGACCATGGCGTAGTGTTTGAAATACTGTTGTTCGACGTGTTCGGTGATGGCCAGGGAGGTGCGGGTGTCGCAAAGAATTTCCATGCGGATGCTCTTGTCTGCCTCCCAGGCACCGCTGCGCTGGCCGTGGCTGCCGTGACCACGGACGTCGGAGACGGTGTAGCCGTGTGCGCCCAAGACCATCACATCGCGGGCGAGCGGGGTTTCGAGGGCCTGTTCGGCGATGATCACGACAAGTTTGCAGGGGTGGGTGTTGGGCATGATGGGTCAGCTCCCGAAGAACAGCCCTACGATGCGGTCGTAGAGCGGGATGCCAATGAGGATGTTGAAGGGAAAGGTGATGACCAGTGCTGCGGTGATCGACAGCCCGGGGTTGGCTTCCGGCACGGCAATGCGCATGGCCGCCGGGGCGGCGATGTAGGAGGCGCTGGCGGCCAGGGTGGCGAGCAGCAGCGTGCCGCCGGCCGACAGACCGATCAACAGGCCGGTGGCGGTGCCGATGAAGGCGGCAATCACCGGCATCCCGATGGCGAAGCCGGCCAGGAAGGCGCCACTGGTACGCAGCGCACCGGCCTGACCTGCTGCGACCAGCCCCATTTCCAGCAGGAACAGGCAGAGCACGCCCTTGAACAGTTCGAAGAAAAAGGGTTCCAGCGGAGCCAGCCCCTGCGGACCGGCGGCCCAGCCGATGAGCAGTCCGCCGGCGAGCAGTACCATGCTTTTGCCAAGGAAGATTTCGTGCAGCAGTGGCCCCCATTTGATGCTGCGCATCTCGCCCCCCATGCGCGCGAGCAGGATGCCCACCGCGATGCCGGGCATTTCGAGCAACACCAGGAACAGCGGAAGATAGGCCTCATAGGGGATGCTGCGGGCGACCAGATAATCGACGGCGACCGCGAAGGTGACCACGCTCACCGAGCCGTAATGACCGGCGATGGCGGCGGCGTTATGGCGGTCGAGCCGGCCAAGCTTGTAGAGCAGGGGGAAAGCCACCAGCGGAATCACCACTCCCAGCCCCATGACCGACAGGGCTTGCGGCAGCACCTGCAGGGGATCCTGTTTGGCCAGTTCCATGCCGCCCTTCAGGCCGATGGCGAGCAGCAGGTAAATCGACAGGGCTTCGTAGAGTTGGCCCGGCAGCTTCAGGTCTGAGCGGGCGAGGCGAGCGGCGAAGCCGAGCAGGAAGAAAAGCGGAATGGCGTCCATGGCGATGTGTGCGTGGGGGTGAGGGGCCGGGTGCTCAGTCCTCGGGCCGTGCTCGGGCGCTGTTTGCGCGCAGCAGGAAACGGGCGGGGTCGAGCGCTTCCCAGAGATCGGATTCCAGGGGTAAAGGTTCCCCGCAGAGCTGGCTGGCCAGCGCTTCGGCCACGAGGGGGGCAAACACCAGTCCGCGCGCACCAAAACCCGAGATCACCCACAGGCCCGGATAGCGGGCGATGTCGGATGTCTTGCGGCCGGTGCCGGAGGTGCCGGACGTGCCCGGCAGGGGCATCGGCAGCGCGCCGGCCAGTGGCAGGCGGTCGGGAGAGGCCGGCCGAAAGCCGACGCGCCCGGCCAGTGGCGGGTTCGATGTGCCCAGATAGCCGGGCAGGATGGTGTCGAGCTTGTGCAGGTTTTCGGCGTGGTCGGCGCTGCGCAGGGTGGGGTCGTCGTCATGCACCGAGAAGGTGGCGCCGGCGCAGCGCAGCCCATCCACCGCCGGACTGACATAACCGCCCCGGCACACCACCACCTGCGGCGCAGTGCCCGCCTCTGCGGGCAGCAGTGACACCTGCCCGCGCGCGCTCACCACCGGCAGGTGGGCCGTGTGGGGCAGGGTGCGGATGCCGATACCGTTGGCGATGAGGATGTGAGGCGCGTGGGCGAGCGAGCGCCCGGCGTGGTCGACGGCGTGCCAGTGCTGGCCGTCATGCTGCAGGCCTGCAACGGTCTGGCCGAACAAACAGCGGATATGGTGCGGATGCGCGGCAAGGTTGGCCCGGCACAGGCTGTGAGGCTGCACCCAGCCTCCTTCGGGAAACCACCACCCGCCCTGCTCCAGAGGCCAGCCCGCGAGTGTGCTGGCTTGCCGGGCGTTGACGAACTGCAGGTGCTCCGCGGGAGGCCGCAGGCGTTCGACCACGGTCTGCTGCTTGTCGGCCTGGGCGGCGTCCCGGGCCAGATGCAGCACGCCGCAGGGGTCGAAGCGAACGCTCTGGCCCCGTGCGTGCAATTGGGCAAAGTGGCGCAGTGCGTACAGCGTACCGGCGCGGGTGAGCCGGCCAAGGCGGTTGTCGTCCAGGCTGGGCAGTGGCCGTAGCACGCCTGCATGATTGCCGGAGGCGCCGGCGGCGGCATGGTCGGCGGCATCGATGACCGTGACTTGCCAGCCACGTGCCGCCAGCCGCTCCGCGACCGTACTGCCGGCGAGCCCGGCACCGATAACCAGCACATTGCGCTGTGTGTCGGCGCCGTCAGGAGACACTGAGCGGGCGGCCGGGCGCATGGCCGGTGAGCGGCCCGCCCGGGGGTGAAGGCGGCCCAGCAGCATCTGCCGTTTGCCACCGAAACCGGGGGCCTTATGTGTTTCGAAGCCGGCGCGACGCAACCCTTCGCGTACGTCTCCGGCCACCGACCAGGTCGCCAGCGTGGCGTCCGGGGCAGACAGGCGGGCGAGTTGATGGAAGATGCGTGCCGACCAGAGCTGGGGGTTTTTGGCCGGTGAGAAACCGTCGAGGTAGAACGCGTCGGCCTGCACGCCCAGCCGGGCGAGCCCCTCGGTGGCCTCCCCCAGATACAGGCTGAGGATGACCCGCCCCTGTTCGAGGGGGATGCGATGCAGGCCGGGCGTGAGGGTGGGCCAGGTAGCGTGAAGCTCTTCAGCCAGCGGGCCGAGCTCAGGGGCTTGTGCGACGAAGGGGGCGTGCAGGGCGGCGAGGTGTTCCCGGCGAAAGGGGTGCAACTCGCAGGAGACGAAGTGCAGACGTTCGCAGCGCTGCGCATCGGCCCGCCATGCGGCCCAGGTGGCCAGCAGGTTGAGCCCCAGGCCGAAGCCGGTTTCCAGAATCACGAAATGCTCACGCCCCTGCCAGCGTTCGGGCAGCCGGTTGCCCGCCAGAAAGACATGCCGTGCCTGCCCCAGTCCACCGTCGGCAGAGTGGTAAACATCGTCGAAATCAGGCGAATAAGGCACGCCTGACGGGGTGAAATGGGGTTCGGCGGGGTGAATCGGCATGGGGGCAGGTGCGCAAAAAGGAGCGACCTGAGTCGCTCCGGACGCATGTTTACTCCGGTCGCATCTGCGGGAACAGGATGACGTCGCGGATGGCCGGGCTGTCGGTGAGGAGCATGACCAGACGGTCGATGCCGATGCCGCAGCCGCCGGTGGGGGGCAGGCCGTATTCCAGCGCGCGGATGTAGTCGGCGTCGAAGTACATGGCTTCTTCGTCACCGGCCTCCTTGGCTTCGACCTGGGCGCGGAAGCGTGCGGCCTGGTCTTCGGGGTCGTTGAGCTCGGAGAAGCCGTTGGCGATCTCGCGGCCGACGATGAAGAGCTCGAAGCGCTCGGTGATTTCCGGGTTGCTGTCGGAGGCACGTGCCAGCGGCGAGACTTCCACCGGGTAGTCGATGATGAAGGTGGGCTCCCACAGCTCGGCCTCGGCGCAGGCCTCGAAGAGCTGCAGTTGCAGGCTGCCCAGCCCGCCCGGCTTCACCTTCTCGCCAAAGGCGACGATCTTGGCTTTCAGCCACTCGGCATCGGCCAGCTGCTCTTCGCTGAAGCCGGGGTGATACTTGCGGATGGCCTGCACGATGGTGAGGCGGTGGAAGGGTTTGGAGAGATCCAGCTCACGCCCCTGGTAGATGAAGGTCTCGGTGCCCAGCGCCTCGCGGGCGGAGTGGCGGATGAGTCCCTCGGTGAAGTCTATCAGCGTGCGGTAGTTCGCATAGGCTTCGTAGAACTCCATCATGGTGAATTCGGGGTTGTGGCGCGGGCTGAGGCCTTCGTTGCGGAAGTTGCGGTTGACCTCGAACACTTTCTCGAAGCCGCCCACCACCAGACGCTTGAGGTAGAGCTCGGGGGCGATGCGCAGGTACAGTTCCATGTCCAGCGCGTTGTGATGGGTGACGAAGGGCTTGGCTGCCGCGCCGCCGGGGATGGGGTGCATCATCGGGGTCTCGACTTCGAGAAAACCGTGCCCGGTCATGTAGTTGCGAATCGACTGCACCATGCGGCTGCGTGCCACGAAGGTGAAGCGGCTTTCCTCGCTCATGATCAGGTCGACATAGCGCTGGCGGTATTTCTGTTCCTGGTCGGTGAGGCCGTGGAACTTGTCGGGGAGCGGACGCAGGCTCTTGGTGAGCAGGCGGATTTCGCTGGCCTGCACGGTCAGTTCGCCGGTCTTGGTCTTGAACAGCGTGCCCACGCAGCCGACGATGTCGCCGATGTCCCAGTGCTTGAAGTCGGCGTAGACCGCTTCGCCCACCTCGTCACGCTTGACGTAGAGCTGGATGCGGCCGGAAAGGTCCTGGACGGTGATGAAACTCGCCTTGCCCATGACGCGCTTGAGCATGATGCGACCGGCCACGCGGACTTCCACCGGCAGGGCTTCGAGTGTTTCGGCATCCTTTTGGCCGTACAGCTCATCGAGCTTGCCGGCGGTGTTCTCGCGCGAGAAGTCGTTGGGATAGGCACGGCCGCTGGCGCGCCACTGGGCCAGTTTTTCGCGCCGTTCGGCGATGAGGTGGTTTTCGTCCTGGGGCGTGGCTTCCTGCCTGTCTTGTTCGCTCATGAATTCCCGATCACGCTTGGTTGTTGAACCGGGGATTTTGGCATGCCGTAATCAAAGGGGCAAATTGACGATGAGCGTCATGAGCGTGTGAGCGTGACGGTGCCCGGTGTGTCCGCATGGGGCACACCGGGCAGGTGCCGACAGGTTTACTTCACCACGTCCGTTTCATGAGGATGCTCGGGCAGCACGATGTTGACTTCGAGAATCTCGAAGTTGTCCTGCTTTTCGAGCTGGACCTTGATGTCCTGGGGGTTGACCTGCACGTACTTGGAGATGACTTCGATCAGCTCCTGTTGCAGGGCAGGCAGAAAATCCGGTCCGGGGTAGGTGCCGGAATGCTCCCGGGCGATGATGAGCTGAAGCCGCTCCTTGGCAACGGCAGCGGTTTTCTTCTTTTCACCGAAGATCAGCGAAAGGAGCGACATGTCATTTGCCTCCGAACAGACGCTTGATGATGCCCGGCTTGTCGTAGTTGACGAAGCGTAGCGGACGGTCCTCACCCAGGAAGCGGGCGACGACGTCCAGATAGGCCTCCGAGGCGTCGGTGCCCTTCAGGTGGATGGCCGGGGTGCCCTGGTTGGAGGCCTGCAGCACGGCTTCGGATTCGGGAATCACGCCGATCAGCGGCACGCGCAGCAGCTCTTGCACATCTTTGTAGGACAGCATTTCGCCGTCTTCGACCCGCTTGGGCGCGTAGCGGGTGATGAGCAGGTGCTCTTTCACCGCTTCGCGCCCTTCGGCGGCACGACGGCTCTTGGATTGCAGGATGCCGAGGATGCGGTCGGAGTCGCGCACCGAGGAGACTTCCGGGTTGGTGGTGACGATGGCCTCGTCGGCAAAGGTGAGGGCCATGATGGCGCCGCGCTCGATGCCGGCCGGAGAGTCGCAGATCACATAGTCGAAGCCCATGTGCTCGAGCTCCTTGAGCACGGCTTCGACGCCTTCTTCGGTGAGTGCGTCCTTGTCGCGGGTCTGCGAGGCGGGCAGGACGAACAGGTTTTCACAGTGCTTGTCCTTGATCAGGGCCTGGCTCAGTTTGGCTTCGCCATGGATGACATTTACGAAGTCATACACGACGCGGCGCTCGCAGCCCATGATCAGATCGAGGTTGCGCAGGCCGACATCGAAGTCGATGACTGCGGTCTTGTAGCCACGCAAGGCCAGGCCCGACGAGAATGCGGCGCTGGTGGTGGTCTTGCCCACGCCTCCCTTGCCGGAGGTTATGACGACGACACGAGTCACGGTGCTTCCTTTATATTGAGTTCAGTGTTGGGGGCGGTGGAACGTCAGTCCAGGCGCAGGGCTTCGACTGTGAGACGCTGTTGCTGGGCGTCCGGGCACAGTCGAACATGTGCGGCCTGTCCGGCAACTGCCGGGTCGACGCCGTTTTCGAATGTTTTATATACGCCGGCAATCGAGACGATTTCCGGTCCGAAGTTGGTGGTGACGATGCGTGCCGAGGTGTTTCCGGTGGCGCCGGCAATGGCCCGGCCACGCAGCGGGCCGTAGCAATGCACGCTGCCGTCGGCGATGACTTCGGCGCCGTTGCTCATGCCGGCGAGCAGCACCACGTCGCCGCCACGGGCATACACCTGCTGACCCGAGCGCAGCGGGCGTTCCACAAACAGCGTGGACGTGCCTGCAGCAGGCGCGGGCGGGGCGGCAACGGGTGGGGGCGCAGGTGCGGGTTGAGGGGCCGCCACCGGTGCAGGGGCGGGCGGAGGGGGGGTGTCGTGCAGTTCGATGTGATCGAGAATCGCCAGCCCGGCCTTGCGCGCGCCGGCCAGCTGGACTTCGTGCAGGTTGCGCACTCCGATGGGTTGCAGTTGAAAGCGGCGGAACAGGCTGACCAGACCGGGCCAGTCGATCGGACGCGACGAGGCGGGCAGGCCGGCAAAGTCGAGGATGGTGGCATCGCCATTGAAAAAGTCGGGCATGCCACCCAGCAACTTGTGTAGGGCATCGGCCAGTTGTGGTGGATCGCTCAGGCGAAGCTGGGCGACAGTCGTGCCGATGCTGGCACTGCGGAATTCGATCGGCCGGCCGGCGGGGGGTGCGCTCATGGGTGTCGGGGGTCTGCGTTGGGGCAAGCGGCCACAGCGCGCCGCTTGCACATGTAAAAACATAAGTTTACTGAGGGTTCACACTGCCGACAAGGCCATCCCCGCAGCAGGCGGGGGGGCTTGTCGGGTGTTCAGTGCAGGGTCGGAGGCGGTTCAGGGCTGCGGGCGAAGATGCGCTCGATGTCTGCGGCATCGAAGCGGTAGCGCAGGTTGCTCAGGTCGTCCTCGACCACCACTTCGTGATGTTCGGCAAGCAGGCGCCGTACCTCGTCCTCGCCCAGACTGCGCAGCATGCCGATGACCTTGTCGCGGTCGGGCGGCCAGTGGTGAATCACCGGACGGGCATCGAACAGGCGTACATCCTCTTCGGCAAACAGGCGGCGCAGCAGGGTTTCGGCATCCAGGTCAAGCAGTTCGTCAGCGCGCACGGTTTGCGCAAGAGTATGCACCCGCGACCAGCCGTCGGCATCCCGAGTGTCGGCGCCCGGCAGCTTTTGCAGGAACAGGGCGACGGCGGAGTCGCCGTTACAGGCCAGCCACAGGCCGGCGGGCTGTTGTTCGGACTGCACCAGATAGTGCTCGAACACGCTGGCCACGCTGTGGCCTTCGAGGGGCACCAGACTGGAGTAGGGCTCGCGCATGCTGGGGATGTCGAGCGTGAGCTGCAGCCGGCCGTCGCCGATCAGTCGGGGCAGCGCTTCATCGACCGGGGCGCTGGCGGCGCTGGCCGGGTCATCCACCCGGGCCATGGCGCGCAGGTTGAGCGCTTCGCTGCAGTCGACCACCAGCAGACCGACCGGCCCCTGGCCCTGGATCTGGAAGGTGAGCCTGCCGGCCTGCTTCAGGTTGCCGGCGATCACCACGGTGACTGCGGCCATCTGCCCGAGGAGGCTGGCCACGGCCGGCGGATAGTGGCGGCCGGCCTGCAGGGCCTGCCAGACGTCGTTCAGATGGACCACGGCGCCGCGAATGTCGAGCTTTTCGAGCAGGAAGCGTCGGATGCTGCTGGTCTGGGGTGGGGCCTTGGCCGAGGCGCTCATGCCGGCTCTCCATGGTCTTTGTGCTGGCCGGCATCGGCGTCGAGCAGCAGGTCGTAGCGGGTGGCGTTGAAGCCGACGAGCAGATTGCCGCGTCCGTCTTCGAGCACCGGGCGGCGGATCAGGCTGGGGTGGGCCTGCATCAGTGCGATGGCGTCGTCCTGAGTATCGATATTGCGCTGGGCTTCGTCGAGCTTGCGCCAGGTGGTGCCCCGGGTGTTGACGAGGGCTTCATGGCCGGCCTGCGCGCACCAGCGCGCCAGCGTGTCGGCAGCGATGCCGGCCTTGCGGTAGTCGTGAAAGTGGTACTCGACACCATGCTCGGCCAGCCAGTCGAAGGCTTTTTTCATGGTGCTGCAGTTCTTGATGCCGTAGATCGTCAGGTTCATGCAGGGGTGTTCCTGTTGTTCCAGTTGCGTACCGGTTGGGGTCGGTCACTTGCCGCCGCGCAGGGCGCGGGCCAGTGCGTCGGCCATCGCACCACCGCCGGCCGGGCTCTTGTCGCGGGCGCGGGCGTTGCGCTCGTTCCGGGAGGGATTCCGGGGGGTGTCCTGAGCCTTGCCCTGAGACCTGGGGGGCTGAGGTGCGTTCCGGTTGCGGTTATCGTGACGTTCGTCGCGGGCACCGCGTGCCGGGGCCGGCTGAGGGCTGCCCGGGGTGTCCGACAGGCGCATGGTGAGGGCGATGCGGTTGCGCGGCAGGTCGACTTCCAGCACCTTCACCTTCACCACGTCGCCGGCCTTCACCACGCTGTGCGGGTCTTTCACGAAGCGGTCGGCCAGGGCCGAGATGTGCACCAGACCGTCCTGATGCACGCCGATGTCGACAAAGGCGCCAAAGTTGGTGACGTTGGTGACCACGCCTTCGAGCAGCATGCCGGGCGCGAGGTCCTTGAGGGTTTCGATGCCTTCCTTGAAGTGCGCGGTACGGAATTCCGGGCGCGGGTCGCGGCCGGGTTTTTCAAGTTCGGCGAGAATGTCCTGTACGGTGGGCAGACCGAAGCGCTCGTCGGTGAATTCGGCAGGTTTCAGGCTTTTCAGGAAGCTGCCATTGCCCATCAATTCGCGCACGCTCTTTTGCACGCGCGCAAGGATGCGCTCCACTACCGGATAAGCTTCCGGGTGTACCGCCGAGGCGTCGAGCGGGTTGTCGCCATTGGAAATGCGCAGGAAGCCGGCGGCCTGTTCGAAGGTTTTCGGTCCGAGGCGCGGCACCTTGAGCAGTGCCTGGCGGGAGAGGAAAGGGCCGTTGGCGTTGCGGTGTTCGACCAGGTTGGCGGCGAGGCTGGCGTTCAGGCCGGAGATGCGTGCCAGCAACGGAGCCGAGGCGGTGTTGACGTCCACACCGACGGCGTTCACGCAGTCTTCGACCACGGCATCCAGGCTGCGCGCCAGGCGGCTCTGGTTGACGTCGTGCTGATACTGGCCGACGCCGATTGACTTGGGGTCGATCTTCACCAGCTCAGCAAGCGGATCCTGCAGGCGGCGCGCAATCGACACAGCGCCGCGCAGCGACACATCGACGTCGGGAAACTCGCGTGCGGCCAGTTCGGAAGCCGAATACACCGATGCGCCAGCTTCGGACACGGTGATCCGGGTGAGCTTGAATTCCGGGTGGCGGCGCATGAGTTCGGCAACAAGAGCATCGGTTTCACGCGATGCAGTGCCGTTGCCGATGGCGATCAACTCCACCTTGTGCTTCTTCACCAGTTCGGCGAGCGCGGCCAGCGCAGGCTCGACATGGCGGCGCGGCTCGAAGGGATACACGGTTTCGGTGTCCACCAGCTTGCCGGTGGTGTCGACCACGGCCACCTTCACGCCGGTGCGGATGCCGGGGTCCAGCCCCATGGTGGTCCGGTTGCCGGCAGGGGCGGCGAGCAGCAGATCCTTGAGGTTGCGGGCAAACACACGGATGGCCTCTTCTTCGGCCCGTTCGCGCAGTTCGGACATCAGGTCGAGTTCGAGGTGCAGCGAAATCTTCACGTTCCACGCCCAGCGTACCGTGTCGCGCAGCCAGCGGTCGCCCGGCCGGCCTTCGTCTCGGATGCCGAAGTGTGCGGCGATGCGGCTCTCGCATGGATGCGGTGCGTCGGCATCGGGGCGCTCGACATCGAGCGAGAGTTTGAGCACCCCTTCATTGCGACCGCGCAGCAAGGCCAGGGCACGGTGCGAGGGGATGCTCGCAATCGGCTCGCGGAAATCGAACCAGTCGCGGAACTTGGCTCCTTCGTGTTCCTTGCCTTCGATCACGCCGGAGGCGACCTGGCCCTTGTCGTGCAGGTACTCGCGCAGCTCGCCGATCAGCCTGGCATCTTCGGAAAACTGCTCGATGAGAATTTGTCGGGCACCATCGAGCACGCTCTTCACGTCGGCAAAGCCGGCTTCGGGGTTGAGATAAGCGCCTGCTTCATGCTCCGGGTCCAGTCGTGGGTCGGCCTGCAGGGCTTCGGCCAGCGGGGCGATGCCCGCTTCACGGGCAATCTGTGCCTTGGTGCGGCGCTTGGGCTTGTAGGGCAGGTACAGGTCTTCGAGCCGCTGTTTGGTTTCGGCGTGTTCGATGTCCTGTTGCAGCGCCGGGGTGAGTTTGCCCTGCTCCTGGATCGAGGCGAGCACGGTGGCGCGGCGATCTTCGAGTTCGCGCAGATAGCCGAGACGCTCTTCCAGGGTGCGCAGCTGAGTGTCATCCAGTCCGCCGGTGGCTTCCTTGCGGTAGCGTGCAACGAAGGGCACGGTGGCGCCTTCGTCGAGCAGCTGGATGGCGGCAAAGACCTGGCGGGGCGGTACGCCGAGCTCGTCGGCAATGCGGTGTTCGATGGGTGGCAGCATGGTGCGGGCAGCGCGGCAGGCGCGTCGCTCTGGTCGGGTTACAGGAAAGTGAATGCAGGCAAGGGCCGGATGGTGCTACAAGCCCGGCAGCGGTGCAAGTCGGCACACGCGGCAGACCCGCCACGGCCGGCATGCCTCAGCGGGCCTGCCGTGTGCAGGTTTGCAGTGCAGACTTACAGTGCGAGCAGGCTCTGGCGGCCCACCCAGCTGTCGTCGGCATCGAGCTGTATCTTGCTGCGCACGGCCGCCGCTTCCACGCACAGCATGTTGCGGAACCCTCGCGCCGGCATGTCGGCCAGCTGCGCGCAGTCGTGCTCCCAGGGGTTCCACACCACCACGTCCGGGAAGCCCTGCTGACTGATCTGCAGGTTGCGGCCGCTGTCCTGCAGCAGCAGGGGGCCGGGCACGTTGTGATACACACGGTCGACCCGGTCATCGACCACCAGCGCCTCGGCGCTGTCGTGGCTCAGGCGGTTGTCCGGCTGAGTGCGGTACTGCAGGCCGGACAGCCCGTGCAGCCGGCAGTGCTCCACCTCGCGCACCCGCAGGTAGGTGTGCAGGGCGGCATTGAAGGCGAAAGGGGCGTGGCTGGTGTTGCGGATTTCCAGCTCCACATCCAGACGCGGGCCTTCGATGACCAGCGTCAGTTCGGCATCGAAACAGTGCGGCCACACGGCGTGGCTTGCGTCGGTTTCGCAGGTGCCCAGGGTGAGCAGGGCAAAGTGTGCGTCGGCGCGCTGTTCGCGCACCTGCCACTGCGCGGTGCGCAGCAACCCATGGCGGGGCAGCCGGCCCTGTGCGGCGAACTGCGGAAAGCACACTGGAACGCCGCCACGCAGCGGGGTGTGTGCGTCGAAACGGGCCTGTTCGCTCAGGTACAGCCGTTCCTCGCCCCCGGCGGGCGTCCAGGACAGCACCTGGCCACCAAACAGGCTGACCAGGGCACGTGCCCCCTCGGCGGTGCTCAGGGCAATCGCCGGCTGGCCCTGGAACTGGCAGGGCGTGATGGTTGCAGGTGCGGACATGCGGCTTCAGTCCTGCAGCGACAGCACGCCCAGCTTCACCGTGTTGTCTTCCGGATCGTTGCTGAGCACGAAGCCCAGGTTTTGCACGAACTTGAGCATGCGCTCGTTGGAGGACAGGAACACGCCGTTCATGTACTTCAGGCCGCGATTGCGCGCCGTCTCGATGAGCACGCCCATGAGCTTGCGCGCGAGGCCGCGACTTTGCCAGTCGTCGGCCACCACCACAGCGAATTCGCACGACTCGCCGTCGGGGTTCACTGCGTAGCGGCACACGCCCAGCTCCACTTCCTGGCCGTTTTCCTCGACGGTGGCGAGAAAGGCCATTTCACGGTCGTAGTCGATCTGGGTGAGTCGTGCGACCATCGCGGGCGGCAGCTCGCGCATGGTGTTCATGAAGCGGTAGTACTTGGTTTCGGCCGACAGCTTGCGCACGAACTCGACTTCCAGATCGGCGTCTTCGGGTTTGATCGGACGGATCGTGATCTGGGTGCCATCCGGCTGTACCCACTTGCTGATGAGATGCGAGGGGTAGGGGTGAATCGCCATGTGGTCGTAGCGGTCTGCGGAGGGCGACACGTTGTCGGCAATCACCCGTGCATCGACCGCCACCACGCCGTGCTCGTCGACGATCAACGGGTTGATCTCCAGCTCGCGCATCCACGGCAATTCGCACACCATCTCGGAGATGCGCAGCAGCACGAATTCGAGCGCATCGATGTTGGCCGCAGGCATGTTGCGGAATTCGCCCAGCAGCGTGGCGACTCGCGACGAACGCACCAGATCGCGCACCAGATAGTTGTTGAGCGGGGGCAGCGCCACGGCCAGATCCTTGTTGGCCTCAACCTTGTTGCCGCCCTCGCCGAAGCGGATCACCGGTCCGAACACCGGGTCGCGCTTGACGCTGATCACCAGTTCGCGGCCATGGCGCTTGAGGATCATCGGCTCGATGGCCACGCCGTTGATGGCGGCATCGGGTTTGTTGCGCTTGACCTCGTCGAGAATCTCCTGATAGGCGGTGCGCACCGCAGCCAGGCTGCCCAGGTTCAGGCGCACGCCACCGGAGTCGGCCTTGTGGATGATCGACGGGGAGTCGATCTTCATCACCACCGGCAGGCCGATTTCTTCGGCCAGCACCATCGCCTCGGTCGCCGAGCGCGCCACCACGGTTTGCGCAATCGGGATGCGGAAGGCGGCCAGCAGGGCCTTCGACTCCATCTCGTTGAGCACCTTGCGGCGTTCCGCAAGGGCGGTCTCGATCACCAGCCGGGCGCTCTCGATGCTGGGCGGGTTGAGGTGCGACAGCGAAGCCGGCGTTTGCATCAGCAGCTTCTGGTTGCGGTAGTAGGCCGAGATGTGGCTGAACAGCTCCACTGCGGGTTCCGGCGTGCGGAAGGTGGGAATGCCCGCTTCCTCGAACAGGCGGCGGCTTTCGGCCACCAGTTCCTCGCCCATCCAGCAGGTCACTACCGGCTTGTCGGCGTTCTTTTCCAGTTCGATCACGGCCCGGGCGACTTCGCTTGGCTGGGTCATGGCCTGTGGGGTCAGCATCACCAGCACGCCGTCCACGTTCGGGCCTTCGAGCACCGCCTGCAGGGCCTTGCGGTAGCGGTCCACATCGGCATCGCCGCCAATATCCACCGGGTTGCCATGCGACCAGTGGGGGGGCAGCGCGGCGTTGAGCTTTTCCACGGTGACCTCGGCGAAGTCCGCCAGTGGAATGCCCAGGTCGGCGGCGCGGTCGGCGGCCATCGCACCCGGTCCGCCGCCGTTGGTGATGATTGCCAGCCGGTTGCCGCGCGGGCGGAAGTGCGAAAACAAGGCATTGGCGGCGGCAAACAGCTGGCCCAGGTTGTACAGGCGGATCACGCCCGCCCGGCGCAGGGCCGCGTCGAACACCGCATCCTCACCGGTGCTTGAGCCCGAGTGCAGCAGCGCCGCGCGCGACGCTTCGGGATGACGCCCCACCTTGATCAGCAGCACCGGTTTGACCCGCGCAGCACCACGCAGCGCGCTCATGAAGCGGCGCGCATCGCGAATGCCTTCCACATACAGAAAGATGCTTTCGGTGCGCGGGTCGGAGATCATGTACTCCAGCACTTCGCCAAAGTCGATGTCGCTGCTCGAACCCAGCGACACCACGGCCGAAAAGCCCACGTTGTTGGGTTTGGCCCAGTCCAGGATGGCGGCACACAGGGCGCCGGACTGCGAAATCAGCCCGATCGAACCCTTCAGGGCGCTGGCGTGGGCAAAGGTGGCGTTCAGCCCCAGCTCGGGACGCATGATGCCCAGGCAGTTCGGCCCGAGCAGGCGGATGCGGTGCCGGCGGGCGGCCTCTACGACATGGCGTTCGAGCAGCGCACCGCGTGCGCCGGTTTCCGAAAAACCTGCGGTGAGCACCACCACGGCCTTCACCCCGGCACGGCCACAGCCGTCGATGATGCTGGGCACCTTGTCGGCACGCACGGCGATGACGGCCAGGTCGAGACGGTGCGGCACCTCCTCGACGGACTTGTAGCAGGGCAGGTCGAGCACCGTCTGGTGACTCGGATTGATCGCGAACAGGCGGCCCTTGAAGCCGGCATCGAGCATGTTGCGGATGACCACATTGCCCAGCGAGGCTTCGCGTTCGCTGGCGCCGATGACGCCAACCGATTTGGGTTCGAGCAGCGGGCTGAGGTAGTGTTTTTCTTTCATGGGGTGTCGGCTCCGTGTGCAGGGTTGCGGACGCCGTGTGGCGGTCGATACCGCAAGCTTACCGCAGTGCACCATAAAGTTCCGTGAAAAGATCACGGAGCAGGTATGGTTTTTGGCCGGGCTGTGGGTACGGTACAACAGCACTGGCCGGGCTTCGATCGGGGCGGGTCGGTATTGCCCGAAGGGGGCGACCGCGCGTATGGCATGATAGCGCAGCGCGTCGGCTTGTGAGCCGGTGGTGATTGCGGCGCGGCGGGTGTGAAGAATGAATGTTGGCGGCAATATCGGTGGTCATCAACGTGGAGTGAAGGGTGTGGCAGGCATGAGGGGGTGGAGTTGGAGGGCAGGCGGGAGCGCACATGGGGGCGCAAACGGGAGAACACATGGGGGTGCATAGTCTGAGCGGCACGCCGTCGGCGTGGGTGGTGCGCTTCGAGGCGTTGTTCAGGCGTCATGCACGGGTGCTGGATCTGGCCTGCGGGGCGGGGCGGCACAGTATATGGCTGGCCGGACAGGGGCACGAGGTGCTGGCGGTGGATCGTGACGAGGCGGCGCTCAGGGCGTTGTCCGGGGTGACGGGTATTCGCACCGAGCGCCTGGATCTGGAGTTGCCGGTGTGGCCGCTCAGCGGGCGCATGTTCGATGCGGTGGTGGTGTGCAATTACCTGTACCGTCCCCATCTGGACGCCTTGCTGGAGTGTGTGCGTCCGGGCGGGGTGCTGGTGTACGAGACCTTCATGCGTGGAAACGAGCGCTTCGGCAAGCCCTCCAACCCGGATTTCCTGCTCAGGCCGGGTGAGTTGCTGGCGCGGCTGGCGCGCCTCGACGAGTTGTTCTCCGTGGTGGCCTTTGAGCAGGGGCGGACAGGCGGGGCGCGTCCCGCCGTGCTGCAGCGCGTGTGTGCGCTGCGTGGCGAGGCGGGAGACGGGTTGCTGCCGGCGTGAGCGGCCGTCCGTGGGGACAGGCTGTGGCGCTGCGCTCCGGGCCGTTCTTCAGTTGCCGCTGCCGCTGAGCGCCCCGAAGATGCGGAAACCCGCGATGTAGGTGGCTGCAGCCGAACCGAGGGTGCTGAACAGGAACACCAGAAAGATGCGTGCCACACGGTTGTGCCACCAGCCCTTGAGTGTGGTGATTTCTTCGCGCAGGGTGTCGAAATCGGTCATCGGCGGTGGTTTTATCGTGGTCTGTACCGCAGCGGTGACCATGCCGGCGCCAATCGTGGGGTTGAGCGAGGTGAAGGGCGCGGCCACAAAGGCGGTGAGCACGGTAAGCGGGTGGCCGAGCGCGGCGGCCGCACCAATGGCGGCCAGTGAGCCGTTGATGAGGACCCAGTCGATCACCAGTTGCCAGCCCAGTTCCGGGCCGCGCGCAAAACCGATTGCAAACCCGGTGAGGATGACCGCGACGATGGCCCAGGGCAGGATGCGGCTGAACAGCCCTTTTGGGGGCAGGTGTTCCAGCGCCTTGCGGGTGCTGTCCGGGTCTTCGCCATCTTGCAAGCGGTCGGCCAGCCCTTTCAGGTGGCCGGCACCGATCACCACCAGCACCTTGCGGGGGGCGTGCTCCGCGATCAGGGCTTTCAGCCGGCTGGCCATGTAACGGTCGCGCTCTTCCACCAGGGTGGTGTAGAGCTGTGGGGTGCGTTCGGAAAACTCGGTGAAGCTGCTTTCCAGCATGTCGCCTTCCTTCAGGCGCTCGATCTGTTGCTCGTCCACCTTTTCACGGGTGAAGAAGGTGCCGAGCACTCCGGTCATCAGGGTCCAGCGCTGATACCAGGGCACGCAGCGAATCAGTCGCTTCACGGTAACGCCGATGTCGCGATCCACCATCCAGATCGGCAGGCCGCGATCGAGCGCGTCATCCACGGCCGCGCGCATCTCGCCGCCGGGCTCCACGCCCAGCTGGTCGGCCAGTCGCTTCTGATAGGCCGACAGGGCCAGCTGGGCTGCCACCATGCCGGCCCGGCCCGAGCGGATCACCTGCAGCAGGTCCAGCTCGCGCCAGTCGTGGCGGTTGGTGAGGTGTTCGAAACGCGGCTGGCACAGCTCGACGGCCACGGCATCGAAATCCCCTGCCGCCAGGGCCGCCCGCACGTCGTCCGCGCTTTGCCTGGAGACATGCGCCGTACCAAGCAGGACAATCTCGGTATCGCCCAGCCGGACATGACGAACCGGTGCGGGAGGGCTGGGGGGCGTGCTGACGGCAGGAGCGAGCTGATCGGACATGGGCTGTGGGACTTTCTGAAACGGCCCGACATGATACGACAGCCGCACCGTCATGCGGTGTGAAGCGGAGGCTTGTGATACCGTGGGGCTGTTGTCGGCTGCCCGGGCGGTTCGCCCGGGGGGGTTGGCGTCAAAATGCGCCAAAGTGTGCCAAAGTGTTTATCCGGACCCTGAATTCAGACATTTTCCGCCCATGATCCAGAAAATCCTGCAACCGGTGTTGTACGTTTTCAACATCATCCGCGATGCCGTGCGCATCTGGCTGGAGGCCAATGCCTTCGTGTTTTCGGCCGCGCTGGCCTTCTTTACCGTGTTTTCGATTGCGCCGGTGGTGATCATCGCCGTCACGCTGGTGGGCATGGTGCTGGGCGAGCAGGCGGCGGCGGGCGAAATTGCCCAGCAGCTTGAGGAAACCCTGGGGCGGCAGGCGGCCGAAGCGGTGCAGACTGCGGTGGCCAGCAGCCAGATCACCGAAAGCGGACTGATGCCTACGTTGATCGGTTTTGCGGCCATGGCCTTCGGGGCGACCACGGTGTTCGCCCAGATGCAGATCTCGCTCAATGCCATCTGGGGCGTGGCGCCGAAGCCGTCGCGCAACAGCGTGTTCATCTTCATCAAGAACCGGGTGCTGTCGCTCACCGTGGTGCTGGCGATCGGCTTTGTGCTGCTGGTGTCGATGCTGCTCGGGGTGGCCTTGCGCATGTTCACCCAGTTTGCGGGAGACTGGATGCCGGTTCCGCCGGTCGTGCTGATCGGCTTCGAAATGGTCGTTGCCTTTGCCGTCATGGTGCTGCTGTTTTCGATGATTTTCCGCATCCTGCCCGATGTGTTGCTGGAGTGGCGCGATGTGCTGACCGGGGCCGTGGTGACCGCCGTGCTGTTCTCGGTCGGCCGGGCGTTGATCGGCATGTATCTGGCCAAGACGGCCACCGCGTCTACCTATGGCGCGGCGGGCTCGCTGGTCGTGCTGTTGCTGTGGGTGAATTACTCGGCGCTGATCCTGCTGTTCGGCGCCGCACTCACCCGCGCCACCGTGCAGGCCCGGGGGCAGGCTGTGCGGCCCCGGGTGACGGCGGTGCGGGTGCACCGGGAACTCGTTGAGGACGATGTGCCGGCGCCTGGCCAGGCAGAAGAATCCCGGCCGGATCAGCCCCGGGTCGATGAGGCTCAGGCAGAGAAGACGGCCCGAGGGGCTGCCCCGGCAGGCTGAGCACGGCCTGCGTGCTCAGCCGGATGGGCCGCTCAACCCAACCGGTCCTGTGTGCGCAGTGCAAAGTCGCTGGCGTCGTGGCGCTCGTGCAGTTGTCCGGCCGGCTCGCCCCAGGTGCGATTGACCATGCGTCCGCGCTGCACGGCAGGGCGCTGTGCGATTTCCGCTGCCCAGCGTTGCACATGACGGTATTCGTCCGCAGAGAGGAATTCCGCTGCCTGATACACCTCGTTGCGCACCAGCGCGCCGTACCAGGGCCAGATTGCAATGTCGGCGATGGTGTATTGCTCGCCTGCCACATAGGGCCGTTCGGCCAGGCAGCGGTCGAGCACGTCCAACTGGCGCTTCACCTCCATGGTGTAGCGGTTGATCGGGTATTCCTGCTTTTCCGGCGCATAAGCATAGAAATGACCGAAGCCACCGCCAAGAATCGGCGCGCTGGCCATCTGCCAGAACAGCCATGACAGGCATTCGGTGCGTTGTGCCATCTCCTGGGGCAGGAATGCGCCGAATTTTTCGGCCAGATACAGCAGGATTGCCCCCGATTCGAACACCCGCAACGGTGTGCTGTGCCCATGATCGACCAGCACCGGAATCTTGGAGTTCGGGTTCGCGGCGACAAAACCGCTGCTGAACTGTTCGCCTTCGGTGATGCGGATGAGGTGCGCGTCGTATTCCGCCCCGCTGTGACCTGCTGCGAGCAACTCTTCGAGCATCACCGTGACTTTCACCCCGTTGGGCGTGGCCAGTGAGTAGAGCTGCAACGGGTGCCGGCCCACCGGCAGCGCCTTGTCGTGCGTTGGCCCCGCAACAGGCCGGTTGATGCTGGCAAAGGCGCCACCGCTGGGCGCTTCCCATTTCCAGACCCGGGGCGGGGTGTAGGGGGTGTCGGGCATCGTTGTTCTCCGTGTTGGGCAAGGTGCAACTTTTCAAACCCCGACGGGGGCGTCCGCGTACTGTACCCGAGGTCGCGCACCCCATCCACGTACCGCCGCATTCCCGTGTTTCACGGGGGATTGGTGCGCAATCCCGGTGTGCTGGAGAGCGGCAGTGTCCGTGCTTTTTCAGGCTTCTTTTGTTTCCATAATGAATATCCTTTTAGGGTTTTTTGTGGGCTCTGAAGAATCGGAAAAACTTTCCGGAAATTGCGTCCAAGAGATCAAAAATCGACGAAGATTGCCGAAATTTGCGGTTGACTGACCACCGCATGCGGTCAATACTGAAAAGCATGCGGTAGAAATTCCTATCGTTCCATCATATTCATGCGGAGGTGAGAATGAACGGAAAAACAATTCGGACGATGCTTGGGGCATGTGTTCTGAGTGCGGCAACCCTGGGGGTGACCTCGGCGGCGCAGGCTGCCGAATGGCTGTATGCACACGAGGAATACGAGAACGATGTGCAGGATGTCTACGCCTACAAATTCAAGGAATACATCGAGTCGAACTCGGAACACACCGTCACGGTGTATCGCTTCGGAGAGCTGGGCGAGTCCGATGACATCATGGAGCAGGCGCAGGCCGGGGTGCTGCAGTTCGTCAACCAGTCGCCGGGCTTCACGGGCGCCCTGATCCCCGAAGCGCAAATCTTTTTTGTCCCTTACCTGCTGCCCACCGACACCGGGACGGTGGTGCGTTTCTTCCGCGAGAGCCGCGCGATTCACGAGAACTTCCCCGAGCTGTATGCAGAGCAGGGGCTGGAGTTGTTGAAGATGTACCCGGAAGGCGAGATGGTGCTGACGGTCGACCAGCCCGTCACCACGCCGGACGAGCTCAACAACAAACGCATCCGGATCATGACCAATCCACTGCTCGCGGCCACTTACGAGGCCTTCGGCGCCGCGCCGACCCCGATGCCGTGGGGCGAGGTGTATGGGGCTTTGCAGACGAACATGATTCAGGGCCAGGAGAACCCGATCTTCTGGATTCAGTCGGGCGGTCTGTACGAAGTGTCACCGAACCTGGTGTTCACCGGTCACGGTTGGTTTACCACCGCGATGATGGCAAACAAGGATTTCTTCGACGGACTGTCGGCACAAGAGCAGAAACTTGTGCGTGACGCCGCCAACCATGCATTCGAAGAAGTGCTGGTGCACATCGATGGCCTGGCCGACGAAGCCCTGGAAAAGATTCTGGCAGCCGACGACAAGGTGACGGTGACGCGCCTGACCGAGGAGCAGATCGGGGCATTTCGTGCGCGCGCACCGCATGTGGAGAAAACCTTCATCGACATGACCGGCGAGCGTGGCCGCACGCTGCTTGAGCAGTTCAAGGCCGACCTGCAGGCCGTGACGAACTGAGTTTTCCACTTGGGCCGGCATCGGGCGCTGTTGTCGTGACGTTCCCTGGCCGGCCGCTTCCAGATGACCGTGATGACCGAAGAGCACGATTTGCCCTCGAAATATCAGTCGGCCCTGCCTGGTTTTCTGGGTGTTGTGGATGACGCCATGAGCAGGCTCGAATCGCTGATTCTCGCGCTGGGGGTCATCTTGCTGGCAAGCAATACCATTGTCGGCGTGGTGTCGCGCCAGGTGTTCGGCAAGGGTCTGTTCTGGTCCGATGAAGTCAATCGCATCCTGATCGTCATGATCACCTTTGCCGGCATTGGCTACGCTGCCCGCCACGGGCGGCACATCCGCATGTCGGCTATCTATGATGCGCTGCCGCATGCCGGGCGCAAGGCCCTGATGGTTGTGATTGCTTTCTTCACTGCGGCGGTCATGTTCTTTCTCTGCTATTACGCCTGGCAATACATCACGACGCTATACACGCGCGGCCGGGTGCTGCCGGCCTTGGGCGTGCAGGTCTGGACCATGTATGTGTGGGTGCCGCTGGGGTTTGTGGTGACGGGCGTGCAGTATTTTCTGACCGGCATCAAGAACCTGACCAGTCGTGATGTGTACCTGTCCACCGGGGTCGTCGATGGTTATGCCGAAACCGAATCCGAAGTCTGATCCACGGGCTTTGCCCCGGAGCCGGTTCATCATCAGGGGAGAAACCGTCCGATGGCCATGACCTTGATGGCGGTGATGATCGTTTTGCTGTTGCTGGGCTTTCCGATGATGGTGCCGCTGATCGTGGCATCCGTCACCGGCTTCTACATGAAGTTCGGCGATTTCGGACGCATGGAGTTTTTCGTGCAGCAGATGATGGGCGGCATTCGCCCTGCGTCGCTGATCGCCGTGCCGATGTTCATTCTGGCCGCCGACATCATGACCCGGGGGCAGTCGGCCGACCGGCTGATTCGCATGGTGATGTCCTTCATCGGCCATATCAAGGGCGGGCTGGCGATCAGCACGGCCACCTCATGCACGCTGTTCGGTGCGGTGTCCGGCTCGACGCAGGCCACCGTGGTGGCGGTGGGCTCTCCGCTGCGTCCAAGGATGCTGAAGGCAGGGTACTCGGATTCTTTCACGCTGGCGCTCATCATCAACGCCAGCGACATCGCTTTCCTGATTCCGCCCAGCATCGGGATGATCATCTATGGGGTGATTTCCGAAACCTCGATTGCCGAACTGTTCATCGCCGGCGTGGGGCCGGGGCTGCTGATTCTGGCGATGTTCTCCGCCTACTGTCTGTACTACGCGGTCCGCAACAATGTGCCTACCGAGCCGCGCGCCAGCTGGGCGGAGCGCGCAAGTGCGGTGCGTGACGCGGTCTGGCCGCTGTTCTTTCCGGTCATCATTCTGGGGGGCATCTATGGCGGCATCTTCAGCCCTACCGAAGCAGCGGCTTTCTGCGTGCTGTATGCGTTCATCCTTGAGTTCATCGTATTCCGTTCGCTCAAGTCGATCGACATCTACCGGATTGCCAAATCCACCGGCCTGATCACGGCAGTGGTGTTCATCCTGGTCGCGGTGGGCAACGGATTTTCCTGGATCATCTCCTTTGCGCGGGTGCCGCAGGCCATTCTGGAAACTGTCGGGATTGCCGAGATGGGCGCCACGGGTGTGCTGGTTTCGATCTGCGTGGCGTTTTTCATTGCCTGCATGTTCGTCGATCCGATTGTGGTGATTCTGGTGCTGACGCCGATCTTCGCTCCGGCGATTGCCGCGACCGGGCTGGATCCGGTGCTGGTGGGCATTCTCATCACACTGCAGGTGGCCATCGGGTCGGCCACGCCACCTTTCGGCTGCGACATCTTCACCGCCATCGCAATCTTCCGCCGACCCTACTGGGAGGTGGTGAAAGGGACCCCGGTGTTCATTTTCATTCTGCTGCTGGCAACCGGGTTGTTGATCGCATTTCCGCAGATTGCGCTGTTTCTGCGCGATCTGGCTTTCCGCTGAGGGGCATGGCCGATGTTCAAGAAAATACTTGTCGCCATCGACGGCTCGACCTCGGCGCTCGATGCGCTGGAGAAAGCCGTGCAACTCCAACAGCTCACGGGGGCGGAGCTGTTTTTGCTGTGCGTGTACAAGCATCACAGCCTGTTCGAGGCATCGCTCTCCATGGTACGTCCGGATGGGCTCCAGATTCCGGACGATGCGCTCAAGCAGTATGCCCGCGAGGTGGTGGAGCATGCCAAGCAGCGGGCCCTTGAACTCGGGGCCTCGCAGGTTCGCGGTTTCGTGAAGGGCGGGCGGCCGTCGCGCATGATCGTGGAGTTTGCCAACGAGCGTGGTGTCGACCTGATTGTGCTTGGCACACGGGGCACCAACAGCGACACGGACGGCATGCTGCTGGGCAGCGTGTCGCACCGTGTCACCAGCATGGCGAAGTGTCCGACCATGGTGGTGTGAAGTGCGAACTCAGCCTGCCCGGGCCAGCACGCCGATGGTGGGAGCCCATTCGTCGCCGGGTTTCTTCTTGCGGGTCACCAGGGTGAGCTGGGCCGGGGCGAAGACGTTGGCGTTGTGGGTGACCGGGGTGGTGATCAGGTATTGCGCGCGGGTGGCCCGCAGGAAACTGCCCACCCGGTCGATGTTGGCAACGTCGAGGTGGGCAAACGGTTCGTCAATGAATACGAAGCCCCCCGGACGGGCATCGTCCATGAGTAGTGCGATGAGCAGGATCAGCGATTTCATGACCTGCTGTCCGCCGGAGGCTTCGCCATCGTTCAGGCCGACCGCGCCCTTGCGGTCGAAGTCGAAGCGTACTTCCAGGCCGGCCTGGGCGAGTGACAAGTCGTCGCTGCCCAGGGTGGGTGTCGGACAGTCGACGCCCACACCGGCCAGCTCCCCCAAGGCCTTGAGGTTACGGCCGTACTGGCGTACGGTGGCGCGCAGCTTGGCGGTGTAGGCGGTGCGGGCCTCTTCGGTGAGCCGACGGGTGGTGGCGCAGTAGCCCTGACGCTCGCGGTAGTCCTGCTCGCGGCGCGCGAGATCGCCCCTGACTCTTTCCGCCACGGTGAGCACCGTGGGGTCGGTGATCCATTCGCCTTCGGCCAGACGCCTGTTCAATCGTTCGCGCTCGCGCCGTGCACCGGCGGCCGATTCGTAACGTTCGGTGAGCAGGGCGAGGTCGGCCGGGGCGCGCCATTCCACGGGCTGGCTGCGCTGCAGCTTGCGCAAACGCCGGATGCGCTGGGCCTGGGCCTGGCGGCGCGGGGCGCTGTCCCGTTCGAGTTCAGCCAGACGCTGTTCGATGGCATGTAGCTCGCGGGTGCGGCGTTCGATCTCGACCTGAATGCCGGAGAGCTGGCCGGCAAGGCTGTCCTGCAGGGCTTCGAGCTGTTCGCGCGCTTCGCTGGCCGTCGTCAGTGCGGCACGTGCCTGTGGCAGCGCTTTTTCCGCGTTGGCGTGGACTTCTGCGCGGGCTGCGAGCAGCTGCGCGGACTGCAGGCCCAGCAGGCGCTGGCGCAGGCCGGTGAGGTGCGTGGCGTGGGTCTGTATCCGGGGGCGCAGTTCGGCCAGTTCAGCGTCGAGGCCGCGCAGATCCTCTTCGAATCGGGCAATGCGCGCCTGGCGGGCCAGTTCGCCAAAATGAAAGTCTGCCGGACGCCCCAGGTGGCGGGCACCACGGCGTTCGCGGTGGTAACCGTCTCGGGTGATCCATTCCACATCGCGGGGCAGGTCCCGGGCTGCCTCCACGCCATCGACCCGTCGGATGCGGTTGAGCAGGTCACTCAGCCAGCGTGGCGCTGGAGCGCTGAAATGCACGACTTCTGCGAGGGTCTGGGCGCGAGGCGGCGGGGCCGTTTCGCGTTCGGCAACGAGGAAGTGCCGGAAGCGCTCGCGCTCACCCAGCGCCCAGGCCGCATGGCGGTCGGTTTCGCGTTCGAGCAGGATCACATTCCGGTAGGGGCGCAGCACGGCCTCCAGAGCGGCCTGCCAGGCGACATCGGTGACTTCGATGATTTCGGCCAGGGTGCGGTGGGCGATGCCCTGTTCGTCGAGCAGGGCGCGAAAGCGGGTCACCTCCGGATCGCCCGGCGGGCCGCTGCGACTTCGGGCGGTGCGCAGGCTGTGGGTGCTGGTTTCGAAGCGGGCCATCAGCTCGCGCTCCCGGTGGCGCAGTTGTGCCAGCGTGGCTTCGGCCTGTTCGTGTTCGTGCTCCAGCGCCAGCGCATCCACGCCATGCTCGCGGGCGAGCTGGCTGCGCAGGCCATCGCGTTCGGCAAGCAAGCGTTCAAGGTCGCGCACACGGTCGCGGGCGCTGAGATAGGTGTCCTCGATGCCGCGACTGTCCTCCTTCAGCTGGGTGCGCTCGTCCTCGGCCGTTCGCTGCTCCGCACGCACCTGCTGCAGACGCTGCAGGGCCTGACGGCGTTCTGCATGACGGGTGGCCCGTTCGCGCTTTTCGCTGTTCAGCCTGTGGCGTTCGTCGCTCACCTCGCGGGCCAGTTCGGCCGCTTCCAGGCGGGGCAGGTATTCGGTTTCGAGTGCGTGGATCTCGTCGCTGAGCTGTTTCCACTGCAGGTGGTTGTCCGCTTCCAGGCGCCGGGCTTCGGCCTGGGCGCGCAGGCGCTCCAGATCGAGCCCCAGATCGTCGAGTTCGCGCTCGGCGCTCTTCTGCTCTTCTCGTGCGGCCTCGTAGTTGTCCAGCACCTCCTTGTCGCCGAACACGTCGAACACCAGTTCCAGCAGGGCCTTGGGCGAGTATTCGCACAGCTTGTCGGTGTCGCCCTGCTCAAGGGCCAGCACCTTGGCGATGGCCGGGGTCAGCCCGCCCCAGGCGAGCCGGCTCTGGTAGTCGCGCAGGCCGACCCAATCATCAGAGCGTTCCAGTTCTTCGATGGCCACGTCGCCATCGACGATGGTGTAATCGCGCGTCCATTCGCCCCCGGCGCGGCGGATGCGGCAGGCCAGCGTGACTTCGTCGTGCAGGCAGGGGAAAAAAGGACGCCGGCCGGTGGTCCCGGCCTGGTTGGCGACCACTGCGCGAATCCACGCAAAGCTGCGGTCGGCGCGACGCACGTAACGGCGAAAGTCGCGCTTGCCCGAGCAGCGCAGCGCGAACAGCGTGCGCAGGGCGTCGAGCAGGGTGGTCTTGCCCGAACCGTTGGGACCGACGATGGTGATGATCTGCGCGTCCAGCGGCAGCGAAAAGCGGCGCCAGTAGTCCCAGTGGACGAGTTCGAGTTGCTTGATGTGGAACATTTGGATAATCAGCGGTCGGCTGCGAGCAGCCCGACGTCGTACTTTGGCAATGCCCCGTCGATACTGACGAGAGTGAGAGATTCGACTATTAACCCGGTCATCCCTGATGGTCCTCGTCTTCCCCATCTGCCAGCAGGGTTTCGCCGATCTCGAAGGCGTTGCCTTCGGGCATGGAGTGGCCGGTGCGGGCAATCACGTCGGCCAGGGTGCCGTGGATGATGCGGTCGGCCATCACGCGGTAGTCGAGCGCGACATCGAGCAGCGGACCTTCGCTGACCAGACCGTTGCGCCGCTCGATGAAGCCGAGTCGGGCAAGCTTGCCGAGCATGAAGTTGCGCACCCGGTTCCGGCCACCGAGCAGTGGCCCGAAATCGGCAATCAGTGAAGCTTCGGAGAGGCCGGCAGACACGCTGTCTCCATGCGCCATCGGCTTGTCTGCGCCGAACATGTCGCCCTGTCCATCGTCGGCAACTTCGCGCCGGGTCACCTGCCGCTCGCGTTTGGGCAGGATGATCAGCGACCAGATCACCACGAGCAGCGCGATTTCGTCGCGGGTCAGGCCCACGTTGCTCGCAGCGTATTCGCGTCTGGCGCCGAACACCGGCTCATGCATCTCGGGGGTGAGGGCGACGGCGACATGCTGGGCGTAGGGGTTGTCCTGCAGTTGCAGGCCGAGTGCAGCGAGCCGGTGGTCGAGCTCGATGCGGAAAGTTTCATCCACCAGGGCGCGACGCACCAGGCGATCGCTGCGCGGCAGCCAGCGGTTGGCAAGCAGGCGGGCGGTGAGGGTCTTGATGTCCTGTTCCATGCTTTCTCGGGTTATGGCCCTGTGCTCCGTGACAGGATCGGAGGGTGGTTCGTGTTCATGTGTTTTTCTTCAGGACGCTGCATGGCTGCGGGGGGCGACCTGGCCGCTGGAAATCCGTGCAATCTCTTCATCATCGACGGCTTGCAGTGTGTCACCGAACTGGACGTCCAGTGGCAGGCGCATGAATGCGCCCACAGGCCCGTCCGTGGGGCCTGTCGACTCACCATCGGCGAGCAGTGCGAGCAGGGACAGGCGGTATGAGGACTGGGCAAACCCACCCCCGGTGACCAGCCTGGCCAGGGGTTCAGGCTGCGTCAACCTGCCCAGCCGCCGGGCGAAGTGCTCCAGCAGGGCGAGGTCTTCGCTGGCGGGTGGGACGTTGACGTCGGTGGTGTCGGGCGGTGGCAGGCTGGCGTCGGTTTCGCGTGCGCGTACTTCGTCGGAGAGCACGGTTTCGGCGCGATCCAGCAGTTCATGACCGCCGGCCAGCAGGGGAATCTCCGGCACCGGTGCAAGCGCATCGTCGGCAAAGGCTGCAAGCGTCCCGGCGCTGAGCGTGCGCAGCCACGCGGAGACATCGGACGATGAGATGCCCGAGGCGCCCAGCGTGACCCGCTGCGCTTCGATCTTGTTCAGTGCGCGCTGGAAGCTGGCATCCACCCTGGCCAGGCGCGACTGTGCCAGGCCGATGCGCTGGGCAATGCGGGCGATGTCGAAGGGGACGTCCGGGTCGGCGAGCAGTTCGTGCAGGATTTCGGTGCCCCGCGCGAGCCACTTGCTGTTGGCCGAGAGTTTGCGCCGGGCGGTCAGGATGTTGAACTCGGAGCCGGATGCAATGGCCTCTTCGAAGTGCCAGGTGAGGTCGTTGAGCTTGGACAGCAGATGGCCGAGGGCTTCCGGGTTGAGACTGCCTACCGCCTGCAGGCCAGCCAGCTGGGCGGTGAGAAAGCCGAGTTCGGTGTCTTCCTCGTCCGAAAAGCGTAGCAACATTGCCAGCGCGGCCACGGCGTTGCGGCCGGTGTCGGAGAGGTGGTAGAGGCCGTCATTGGCAAAGGTGAGCAAGGTGTTGTCGCGCAGGCGCTTCAACACGGTTTCAAGCTTCACCGGGTCGAGATAGGTGAAGCGGGCCCGCAATGCGTCGGGTGACCACCTGGGGGCCTCCGACTCACGGCCGATTTCGCGCAGCACCAGCAGGCGCAGCAGCACTTCGGCTTCCGAGCCGCGAAACAGCGTGATGAACGCATCCAGCAGCGGCCGCGCGGCGGCCAGAGCCGTCAGCTCCGGCACGTCGTCGGCGGCCACTCCAGGGGCGAGAAACTCGGTGAGGTCGAGAGGCGGTGTCAAGATGGCGAGTTCGGTTGTTCATGTAGTGCGTACATGGGGTCGATCAAACTCAAACGCCCTGTTTCAGACTCGCCGCGATGAAGTCGTCCAGATCGCCATCGAGCACGGCCTGGGTGTTGCCGACTTCGTGGTTGGTGCGCAGATCCTTGATGCGCGACTGGTCGAGCACATAGCTGCGAATCTGGTGGCCCCAGCCGATGTCGCTCTTCGAGTCTTCGAGTGCCTGCTGTTCGGACTGGCGCTTGCGCAGTTCCAGTTCGTACAGGCGCGCCTTCAGCATGGACATGGCTTCGGCCCGGTTCTTGTGCTGCGAGCGGTCGTTCTGGCACTGCACGACGATGCCGGTGGGCTCGTGGGTGATGCGCACCGCAGAGTCGGTCTTGTTGATGTGCTGGCCGCCCGCACCGGAGGCGCGGTAGGTGTCGACGCGCAGATCTGCCGGGTTGATCTCGATTTCGATCGAGTCATCCACTTCCGGATACACGAACACCGAGGTGAAGCTGGTGTGGCGCCGGGCGTTGGAGTCGAAGGGGCTCTTCCTCACCAGGCGGTGAATACCGGTTTCGGTGCGCAGAAAGCCGTAGGCATAATCGCCATTGACCTTGATGGTTGCCCCCTTGATGCCGGCCACTTCGCCTTCGGACTCTTCGAGAATTTCCACCTCGAAGCCCTTGCGCTCGCAATAACGCAGGTACATGCGCTCGAGCATGCCGGCCCAGTCCTGGGCTTCGGTGCCACCGGCGCCGGACTGGATCTCGATGAAGCAGGCGTTGGGATCCATCGGGTTGGAGAACATGCGCCGGAATTCGAGCTGTCCGACCTTCGTTTCGAGTTCGCCCACATCGGTTTCCACCGCTTCCAGGGTGTCCGTGTCGTCTTCGGCTTCGGCCAGATCGAACAACTCGCGCAGGTCGGTGGACAATTGCTCGATCTCTTCGAGGGTGACCACGATGTTTTCGAGCTGACGCTTTTCCTTGCCGATTTCCTGGGCGCGCTCGGCGTTGTTCCAGACGTCCGGATCTTCCAGGGCGAGGTTCAGTTCGCGCAGCTTGCTTGCTTTTTCATCGTAGTCAAAGATACCTCCGTAGTTCACGACCGCGATTGCGCAGGTCGTCGAGTTTCTCGGAGAGGGCGTTGAGGCGTTCGGCTTCCATGTCGGTTTCGTCCTGAGTCGTGAAAACCGGGCAGTATACCATTCACTCCGGCGCACACCGGGGGCTCAGGCCGGCTCAAAATGTTCCAGCATGAGTTGCAGGCGGGTCACGCCGTTGAAGTGGTTGGTGGCCAGCCGGTAGGCGGCTTCGATACGGTCAGGGGCGCGCTCGGCGCAGTTGAACTGGATGGCTTCATAGGCCGTGCCATGGCGCGACAGCTGCAGCTTGAGGTGGCGCTCCTTCAGCAGGCGCTGGTTGTCGACCATGAAGGTGTCGGAGAAGGTGGGGGCGGTGAAGCCTTGGCCCCAGATGTCCTGCTCGATGAGGCGCGCCGATTCGAGGCTCATCCAGCCGTCCTCCAGCCCGCCATCGGTTTCGATGCAACGGGTGAGGGTGGCCGGGTCGAGCAGGCTCTGGACGGTTTCCTCGAACACGGCAGCAAACACCGGGTAGTCCTGCTCGCGCAGCGTCAGCCCGGCTGCCATGGCATGTCCGCCAAAGCGCAGGATCAGCTCGGGGTGCTGTTTGCTGATGAGGTCGAGCGCATCGCGCAGGTGCAGACCCGCAATCGAGCGGCCGGAGCCCTTCAGTTCGCCTTCGTTGCCACGCGCAAAGGCAATCACCGGGCGGTGCAACTGCTCCTTGATGCGTCCGGCGACAATGCCGATGACGCCCTGGTGCCAGTCAGGTTCGAACAGTGAGACGGTGGCGGTGTTGCCCGGATCGAACCCGGCCAACCGGGCGAGCGCCTCTTCCTGCATGCCTTGCTCGATGCTGCGACGTTCGCGGTTCAGCCGGTCGAGTTCCTGTGCAATGTTCAGCGCGCGCGCAGGATCGTCGGTGATCAGGCACTCGATGCCCAGACTCATGTCGGACAGCCGCCCGGCGGCATTCAGGCGTGGGCCGAGGGCAAAGCCGAGATCGAAGGTGCTGGCGCGCTCTGGATCGCGGGCGGCTGCGGCAAACAGGGCACGGATGCCCGGCTGCATGCGGCCGGCACGCATGCGTGCCAGGCCCTGGGAGACGAGAATCCGGTTATTGTGATCCAGCTTGACCACATCGGCCACGGTGCCCAGCGCGACCAGATCCAGCAGTTCGCCCAGGTTCGGCTCGCTGCGACCGGCAAAGGCGCCGCGCTCGCGCAGTTCGGCACGCAGTGCAAGCAGGGTATAGAACATCACGCCCACGCCGGCCATCGCCTTGCTTGGAAAGTCGCAGCCGGGCTGGTTGGGATTCACGATCACGTCGGCCTCGGGCAGGCTGTCGCCGGGCAGGTGGTGGTCGGTGATGACCGTGGCCATGCCGTACTGCCGGGCGGCGGCCACGCCCTCGATGCTCGCGATGCCGTTGTCCACCGTGATCAGGACGTCAGGCTCCATTGCGGCAGCCAGTTCGACAATGGCCGGAGTGAGTCCGTAACCGTATTCGAAGCGGTTGGGGACCAGATAGCCCACTTCCGCCCCCATCGCGCGCAGCCCGCGCACACCGACGGCACAGGCTGTGGCGCCGTCGCAGTCGTAGTCTGCAACAATCAGCAGGCGTGCTCCGGCCTCGATGGCATCGGCGAGCAACTGGGCGGCTTCATGGGTGCCGCGCATTGCGGCGGGGGGCAGCAGTTGTTTGAGTCCGTAGTCGAGTTCGTGCGCGTGCCGGATGCCCCGGCCGGCATAAATGCGGGCCAGCAAGGGGTGAATGCCGGCATCGATGAGGTGCTGGGTGGCGCGTGCCGGCGCCTGACGGGAAACGATTCGGGTCATGAAGAAATGAGCGGCTGAAAATGGGGGCCTGATCGGGCGCCTGATCGGCCCGGATGGGAGGCATGGGGCGGCAGTGTGCCATGTGCCGCACCGGGGAGGAAGCCGTCGGGCTTTCGGTGGGCGTGGTCGGTGGAGGCAGAAGGTGGAGGGCCGGTGAATGTAAAAACGCCCGAACCTGCTTCCCGGTGAATGGAAGCGGTGTCCGGGCGGGTGAGGGCTGTGCAGGGGCTCAGTTCGTGCGCGACAGCGACTTGAGGTCTTTCAGTGTGGATTCGATGCGGTGGCTCAGGCGGGCAAATTCGCCTTCCAGCAGTTCTTCGGCCTCGGTACGCTTGTTGGCCTTGACCAGCAGGGCCACGTTGGAGGCCGTGTAGTGGAACATCTGGTGAGAGGCCTTGAGCTCGGTGAAGGCAGCGAACTTGCCGAGATGCTCTTCGCCGTCGCCGTAGATCCACTTGCCGAAATCGCAGCAGTGGTCACAGGCGATCTTTTCGGGGTTCAGTTCGTCAATGCCGTTGCCTTCGAGGCTGGCATACAGGCGGTATTTCCAGTTTTCATGGGCGGCGAGGGCAACGTCGATGTTCAGGGTCTCGATGGCCTTGGTGAAGGTCTTCTTGGCGGCGGCCCTGTCATCTTCCTTGGCGCCCCCCAGCGAGAAGAAATGGTCAAAAAATGCGAGAAAGCTCATGATGCCCTCCTTTTCAGGCAAATTCCGCAACGGTGTTGCAATGTGCGTATGTTACCCGAGTTGGGGCATGCGTCGATGGTAATCGGAAGAACTTCTGATTTTTCTCAAGAGTTGTCGATTTTGATGTATTTGCTTCAAATAAAGTATTTTATTAACTTATGATGTTTTTGCATGCGCGCAAAATCCTGTTGCAGTTGCTCACCCGCCGGTCTTGCCTGAGCCGTCGTCTTCGGACAAGGCGGTCTGCAGCAGGGTGATGAAGGCCCGGGTTTTGGCCGGCATCAGATGCCGCCCCGGGAACACGGCCCAGGCATCCTGCGCGGGCAGTTGCCAGTCCTGCAGCAAGGGGGTGAGTGCGCCACACTGCACCAGCGGCAGGGCAAACAGTCGAGGCACGCAGGCAATGCCTGCGCCCGCCTGCGCAAGCTTGATGAGCAGCTCGGGCGAGTTTGCTGCAATTCGGGCAGAGGGGCGGATTTCGTGGGTTTCGCCCCCGCGCTGCAGCAACCATTTGCCGTGACTGCCAGAGGTCGAGAGCAGCAGGGCGCGATGCTGCATCAACTCGTGCGGATGTCCGGGCAGGCCCTGTGCCCCGAGATAGGCGGGGGCTGCGAACAGGCCCATGCACATGCGTGCCAGCCGCCGGGCTGCCAGCAGACCGTCGTCGGGCAACGCCCCCATGCGCACGGCCAGATCGAAGCCTTCCCCGACAATGTCCACACGCCGTGGGGAGAGATCGAGCTCCAGTCGAACAGCCGGATGCAGTTCGGTGAAGGCTGCCAGCATGTCAACCAGCAACAGGCTGGCAAAGTCACCCGGCATGGACACCCGCAACCGGCCGCTCGGTTGGGCCTGCCGGTGCTCGGCGAGTGCCCTGACGGCATCGACCTCGTCGGCAATCTGCCGCGCATGTTCGAGCAGGTGCGCGCCGAACTCGGTGAGCTTCAGCCGTCGGGTGGTGCGCAGGAAGAGGCGCTCTCCCAGCGCTTCTTCCAATTCCTTCAGGCGGCGCGAGACGGTCGATTTGGGCAGGTTCAGCCGCTCGCCCGCAGCACTGATGCCGCCTGCGTCGTGAATGCAGACAAAGATGAGCAGGTTGTTCGGGTCGAAGGTGTTCATCGGTTTAATTGTCCCATTGATGGAACAATATTGTCCATTAAACAGGGTTTATCCGATCAGGTGGATGCCATAAAGTGAAGCCACGTTCATCGAGTTCAAGGAAAGACATCATGAAGATATTGCAGATCAATTCAAGCATCCGGGGTGAAGAGAGTCATTCGAGCCGATTGGCTGCGCGCGTGGTCGAACGCTTGAAGCAGCGCCATCCGCAGGCCGAGTTCGTGCTGCGCGATTTGGCGGCGACACCGCATCCGGTGCTGGACCAGGCTGCGCTGGGGGCGCTGTTCACACCGGCCGAGCAACGCAACCCGGAACAGGTTGCACGGGTAGCGCTGGACGACGCGCTGATCGCTGAAGTGCAGGCTGCCGATGTGCTGGTACTCGGCGTGCCGATGTATAACTTTGCGATTCCGGTGCAGTTGAAGAACTGGTTCGATGCGATTGCACGTTCGGGCGTGACCTTCCGCTATACCGCCCAAGGGCCGGAAGGGTTGCTCAAGGGCAAAAAGGTGTATGTGGCGCTTGCCCGGGGGGGGCGTTACCGTGGCACGGAGGCTGACAGCCAACTCCCGTATCTGCGCACGATACTGGGGTTCCTGGGTTTAACCGATGTGCATTTCATGCATGCGGAAGGTTTGAACATGGGTGAAGAGGCCGTGCGGCAGGGTCTGGCCGAAGCGGAAGCCGACTTGCTTGCGGCGCTGCCCTGAGGTGCGGACAGTGTTTTGATGCGCCCTGAAGCAGTCAGGAGGTGACGATATGGAAACGAGTCGGGTAAGCAACGTGCAATACGTCGAAAACGAACAGGTCATGCGTTCGCGGGCGGTGGAGCAAGTGGTTCGCGGGGTGCCGACTTCGGACGGTGCCGGGGTGAAGCTCACCCGTGTGCTGTCGCAGTCGCTCCAGGCCCGGCTCGATCCGTTCCTGATGCTCGATGCCTTTGGCAGCGACCAACCGGACGAATACCTGGCGGGTTTCCCGGATCACCCGCATCGCGGCTTCGAAACGGTGACCTACATGCTGGCAGGTCGCCTGCTGCACCGTGACAGCGCCGGACACGAGGGTTTGCTGGAGGCCGGTGGGGTGCAATGGATGACCGCCGGTCGTGGCGTGATTCACTCCGAAATTCCGCAACAGCAGGCGGGGTTGATGCAGGGCTTTCAACTCTGGCTCAACCTGCCGGCACGGGACAAGATGTGCGCGCCCTGGTATCGGGATTTTCCAGCCGATGCCCTGCCGGTGCTGTGCACTGCGTCGGGGGTGCAGGCCGTCGTGATTGCCGGCGAAAGCCATGGCGTGCGCGGGGCGGTGTGCCGGGAAGTGACCCAGCCCTTGTATCTGGACCTGCACCTGCCTGCGGGCAGCCGGTTTGCGCAGCCCCTGCCGGCTTCGCATAATGCTTTTGTGTATGTGCAGGCCGGCGCGGTGAGCATCGGTGAGCGCGAGACCTCCTTCGGCCGCATGGTCATTCTGGATAATGACCCGGAGAGCCAGGGGGTGGTGATACGCAACGAAAGTGACGAGACTGCACGGGTGTTGCTGATTGCAGGGGCGCCGCTGGGCGAGCGCATCGTGCAGTACGGCCCCTTCGTGATGAACTCCGAGCAGGAGATTTATCAGGCGATCAGTGATTATCGCAATGGAAAACTGGTGGCCTGATCAAAAAGAAAAAGCCCTTCGCAATGCGAGGGGCTTTTTCGATGGAGATGCCCGGTGCAAGACCGGGCCGTCATCAAAAATGCATCAGTCCTTGGCTGCCTCGGTAGCGGCTTCAGTTGCCTCGGTGGCTGCCTCTTCGGCAGCTGTTTCGGCAGCTTCCTCTGCGACAGCTGCGCCATTGGTCGCTTTCTGCACGGCCTCTTCCACTGCTTTCTGAGCGGCATCCACTGCGTTGTTGGCTGCCTCAGAGGCAGCAGCAGCGGCTTCGCTGGCGGTTTCTGCGGCTTCGATGGCGGTTTCTTCTGCTGACTCAAGGGCTTTCGCGCTGGCTTCGGCTGCAGCTTCGGCGGCCTGACTGGCTGCCTCCACGGCAGCGGCGGCTTCGCTGGTAGCGGTGTCCAGCATGCTCTTGGCCTCTTCGGCAGGAGCAGGTTGCTCGCTTTCGGTAGCCGCAGCGGCTTCTTCCTGAACGGCCGGGGCAGGTTCGGCAGCGGGGGCGGCCGCCGGAGCGGGGGCTGGCGCTGGCGGTTGTTCGCTCTTGCCGCAGGCGGTGAGGGTGAGTGCGATCAGGGCGGCCAACAGTGCAGAAGTCTTCATGTTTATCATTCCTCGTGAATGGAGATGTGTTGATCAAAAGCCTGAACCGTCATTGCCATGACATCCGCAATGCCCGGAGAACTCGTGAATTCTATCAGTCATTAACGATTCGTTTGTGAATGCATGTTGCAGGCGGGTGACATTTTGCAAATTTTGCATGTCCCATGCGGTTGGAAGCAACGTTCGTCATTGGCCCTGCGCTTCACAGGCCCAATGTCATGCCGGTGGGGCCGGGTTTGCTGGCCATCCACAGGTCTTCGAAGGTCAGGCCGGGCTGGGCGCACTGGCTGGCGTCGTCCAGTGCCAGCTTGCCGCGTGCCGTGTCGGGGTGAAAGCGGGTGAGCAGATGGGCCTGGTCTGCAATCATGAACGGGGCGAGGTCCTGCACGCCCGGGTTGCTGACCAGTCGGATGCTGATTCGGTGCGCCTGTTGCTCGACCAAGCGCAGCAGGCGCGGGCAGTGCTTTTGCAGATGGCTGGGGGCGATCAGCAGAATGCGGATGGCGTCGGGTTGCGTGGTTTTCCGGCAGAGCGTTTCGAGCAGGGCGACGGACTGCTTGTGTTCCAGACCGGTGTGGCTCAGGTCCGGGTCGAAAATGCTGAGCGTGCGCTCTGCGTGCGCGAGCAGATCGCCTACTGCCTGCCGGTAGTGCTCGAAGGTGTCGAAATGGCCCGATGGTGCTTCATCGGGCTGCAATGCATTGCGGTCACTCATCCTCGCCTGTCCACATAAATCCGTTGCAATAGGCGTCAAAGAGTACTTCAGCCAGGGCGCTGTCGGCAAATTCAGTGCTGGCCAGCATTTCGGCGGGCAGGCGGCGCTGATCGGCCAGACGGGCAAGCAGGGCGTATTCGTCGGCGCAACCGGCCAACTCGTCTGCAAACGGTTCGCCATTCAGGTGGATGTGATTTGCCGACACCAGCATCAGTGAGCGGCGGTCGAGCCTCAGCCCGCTGCGCGCAACGGCTGCGAGAAAATCTTCAAACTCGCGGGCAGGTTCGGGAGGCTCGAAAAACACATGCGGTTTCGGCTCGCTCAGGTAGTCGCCCAGAAAGGCGGCAATGTCGTCACGGTCCCAGCGTATTGCGGACAGCATGGAGTGCACCTGCTCGACCATGGCCGGTCCGATCAGCGCGGAGTTGTCCTGTTCCTGCAGGTCAGGGTCGGCATACAGGCCCTCGAGCTTCAGGCGCTCCTGCAGCCACAGCAAGAACTCGGCGCCGAGTTCCTGGGCTTCCGGAGAGCGAAAGCCGATGGAGTATGTGGTGCATTCGCCGATGGCGATGCCATTGTGCGCCCAGTGCGGGGGCAGGTACAGCATGTCGCCGGGTTCGAGCACCCAGTCGTGTTCCGGTGTGAAGTGACGCAGGATCTTGAGCGGCACGTCATCGAGCAGGCTGCGGTCTTCCTGCGCGGCAATCTGCCAGCGGCGCTGTCCCGTGCCCTGCAGCAGGAAGACGTCGTAATTGTCGAAATGCGGCCCCACGCCGCCACCGTCGACCGCATAGCTCACCATCAGGTCGTCGAGCCGCGCCTGGGGAATGAAGTGAAAGCGGTGCAGCAGTTCGTCGGCTGAGGGAAGCCACAGGTTGAGGCCCTGCACCAGCACCGTCCAGGGGTGTTTGCTGTCCTTGAAGGCACGGCGCTGTTGCGGGCCATGCTCAAGCGCCCAGCCTTTCGGGGACTGGCGTACCAGGCGGGACTCCACGTCCGGATTGCAGGCAAGCTCGAACAGGGCATCGCGATCGAGCAAGCCCTTGAAGCCCGGGACGGCCTGACGGATGAGGAGCGGTTTCTTTTGCCAGTATTCGTTCAGGAACTGGCGCGGCGTGAGGCCGCCAAGCAGGTTTTCGTACATGGGCTGGCATTATCCCTGACAGGAGTTTTGACGCAAAACGGTTGCACGTTACCATCACCGGCTTTGAAAGTCTCTTGTGCGGGAGCCCCTATGCCGGAAGCAACGATTGAATCCCTGGACCATGAAGGGCGCGGTATTGCGCGGGTCGATGGCAAGGCGGTGTTCGTGGAGGGGGCCTTGCCCGGTGAGCGGGTACGCTACCACACCCTGCGGGCGCGTCCACGCTATGAACAGGCCGAAGTCAGCGAGGTGTTGCGGCCGAGCGCGTTGCGGGTGAGTCCGCGTTGCGAGTATTTCGGTGTATGCGGGGGGTGTTCCATGCAACATGTGGATGCACGTGCCCAGCCGGCCATCAAGCAGCGGGTGCTGGAAGATGCCCTGTGGCACATTGGACGCCTGCGGCCGCAAGTCATGCATGCTGCCATCGAGGGGCAGGCCTGGGCGTATCGCTATCGCGCGCGGCTTAGTGTGCGCGTGGTGCCCAGCAAGGGCGGGGTGCTGATCGGCTTTCATCAGCGGCGCAGCAGTTATATTGCCGACATGCGTCATTGTGCGGTTCTGCCCGCTACGGTGTCGACAATGCTGCCAACGCTGCATGAGTTGGTGGCTGCGCTGTCGATTGCCGACCGTGTTCCGCAGATCGAGGTGGCGGTGGGGGAGCACTGTACGGTGCTGGTATTTCGCCACCTGTTGCCATTCACTGAGGCCGACCGGGCGCGCCTGAGGGCGTATGGCGAGCAGTGGGGCGTACAGATATGGCTGCAGCCTCAGGGGCCGGAGTCCTGTCATCGCTTATGGCCGTCGGAAGGGCCGGCGCTGGAATACAGCCTGCCCGAGTTCGATGTGAAGCTGCGCTACCTGCCGACCGATTTTACCCAGGTGAATGTGGGCATCAACCGCTTGCTGATGCGGCGCGCAATGCAGCTGCTGCAACCGCAGGCCGGCGATCTGATCGGCGATCTGTTCTGTGGTCTGGGTAACTTCAGCCTGCCCATTGCCCGCAGTGGTGCGCGGGTGGTGGGGGTGGAGGGCAGCGAGGCGCTGGTGGCCCGTGCGGCAGACAATGCAGCCCGCAATGGGTTGGCGGATGCTTGTGTGTTCTACGCAGCCAATCTGTTTGAAGCCACGGCGGACAGCCTGGCGGCCCTGGGGCGTTTCGACAAGCTGCTCATCGACCCGCCCCGCGAGGGCGCGATTGCGGTGGTCAAGGCCCTGAGCGAGGCCCAGCGGCCGCAACGTATCGTATATGTATCGTGCAACCCGGCCACGCTGGCGCGGGACGCTGCGGTGCTGGTGCATGAGCAGGGCTATGTGCTGCGTGGCGCAGGAATCGCCAACATGTTTCCGCAGACTTCGCATGTGGAATCCGTGGCGCTGTTCGAGCTTCCGCGTCCCGGCGATCCGGCAGGCGGTGTCCCGGACGATGACGGCATGGCCCGGTAGTGACGAAACGCGACCCAACCGTTATAATCCGCGCTCTCCGGTTTGCATGGACATGTTCCTTCAGGCCGGACAATCCAGTCAGGAAGCGTGGCCGAGTGGTTTAAGGCACCGGTCTTGAAAACCGGCGACGGGCAACCGTCCGTGAGTTCGAATCTCACCGCTTCCGCCATCTTGCGCCACCTTATCCAAGCCAAAACCCAGAAAATACGGGGTTTCAAGATGCAGTTTTGGTGGATAAGGTGGTTTTACGCGGGGCATCTTGCCCCAAGTCTGCCCCAAATTCAGAGTAGTCGCCGCGCAGGACAATGCCCTCTGGTTTCTTGATGTAGCGGCCATAGTGCCGACGCACCATTTTAACCGTGGTGTGCCACAGAAGTTTGGCGACCAGCAGTTCGGGCTCGCCGGCTGTTGGGGCTCATGCCGGGCAGCCCGCTGGATGTGGGTCAGGTCGTGACCGTCGGGCCAACCGAGAGCATGGTGCAACTGCGCTCGGGTGCGCTGATCGCCGCACGCGGCACGGCGGAGGTGGGCGCTTACGTGTATGTACGCGCCGGCGCCATCGAGGGCCCTGCACCGGCCCTGCCGGGTGACGACCTGTATGAATGACCGGTTTATCACCGGTCACTGAACCGAAACAGTCAGCCGCTTGCCGAGCGCCTGCAGTGCCTGCGCGATGGTGTCGATCTTCGTCGTGTGCGCGAGGTCCGTCACCCGCTGCAGTTCCTGTGGCCGTGTGCCCATCCTGCGGGCGAGTTCCGCATTGCTGACGCCCGCCTCGAGCTGGGCGTTCAGCAACAACACTTTGGCCCACACGCTGGCCGGCAACTCGACCAGGCGCTCGTCCGACTCAAGGCCTGACGGCGCAGGCACCGCGCGCCGGTCCTCAAAGTAAAACTCCATTGCGGCAAGCAGCGCATCGGCCGCCATCGCTGCGGCCTCATCTTCGCTGTCGCCTTGGGTGATCGCTTCGGGGATATCCCGAAACGTCACCACATACCCGCCGTCAGGTGCGGGCTCAAATCGTGCGGGGTAGCGCATCTCTCATCACTCCATGCTTGGGGGCGGTGCGGCGGCAAGCCCCTTGCGGGGCCACCTCCTATTTCAGCTTGAGTTGTTTTTTCACCGCTTCGACCAGCCCTGTTTTCAGTTCCGCCGAAGGGTGTCTTGGCAGGGTGCTCTGTCGGCCGTTGAAGCAGAGTTTCAAGTGCTGGCTGCCGTCCCTGATCTACACTCCTTCCGACCTGAGCCACCTGACAAACTCACTCTGTTTCACCGCACCTCCGTTGTTTGTTGAACATGGGTGTTATTATAAACAAAAATGTTTACAAGAACGAGCGAAAAGAGTGAATCCGCTTGGGTGATTTTTGAGCCGTTGCCCCAAACCTGTCCCAAGAGTGGTTATAATAACCACCATGAACAGCAAGAAAATCATCAAGCAACTGGAGGCGGATGGCTGGTTTCTGGTGCGTGTCAAAGGATCGCATCACCAGTTCAAGCATCCGAACAAGTCGGGCTTGGTGACGGTCAAACATCCTGACAGCGACATTCCCGCCGGCACGCTGAACAGCATCAGAAAGCAGGCGGGTTGGAAATAGGGGGTTGATATGAGGTTTCCCGTGGTATTGCACTCTGATGACGGCGTGCGCTTTGGCGTAACGGTGCCTGATTTGCCCGGCTGCTTTTCGGCAGGGGATACCTTCGACGAAGCGCTGGATTCCGTACTGGAGGCCATCGATCTTCACCTGGAGGGGCTTATTGAGGAGGGGGGGGATGTGCCCGTGACCAGAACCATTGCTGAGCATCGAGCCAACCCGGATTTCGCTGATGGTGTATGGGCGGCGGTAGAGGTGGATGTGACCCGCTTCGAGGGTCGTGCCGAGAAGATCAACATTACCCTGCCGCGCCGCCTGCTGGCGAAGATCGACAGTTACGCCAAGGCGCGCGGCGCCACGCGTTCCGGCTTTCTGGCCGAAGCGGCGCGGGCTGCGATGCGGTAAGTGAAGCACGCGCGGCATCAGTACAGGAGGTCCAAGGGGGGTAGCAGCCCCGGCTGTGCTGCATGGCATGCGCTCACCGCTTCCGCCACTTTCTTGGCGCAGGTCTGCACCGAAAATCGGCACAACCCGATGGTGCGTCAGGTTTTTCTCACGCCAGAGTCACTGCGGTGCCGCTGGCGGTGACCATCAGCATGCCATTCTTTTCTCCCAGTACTTCATAGTCGAGATCGATGCCAATGACGGCATTGGCGCCAAGCTCGCGGGCTGCGGTTTCCAGTTCCTTCAGTGCGGTCTGGCGGGCGGCGCGCAGGGTCTTTTCGTAGCTCCCGGCGCGGCCGCCGACGATGTCGCGAACGGCGGCGAACATGTCTTTCAGTATATTTGCACCGATAATGGCTTCCCCGGAGACCACGCCGTGGTACTGGCGGATGTTCCGGTTTTCAATGGTGGGCGTGGTGGTCATCAGCATGATCGGTTCCTGGGTGAATTAACGTGCGGCTGGTGCGGTGCGCCGGGCCTCTTCGATGACCTTGCGCGCTGCGGCATTCTCGGCCTCCAGGGCTTCGCGGCGTGCCCGGCGCTCGGCTTCCTGCATGGCGGCCATTTCGGCCTGACGACGGGCTTCCTCTGCTTCTTCGCGGGCCTTCAGCCTGGCCATGCGCTCGGCGCGTTCGCGGGTGCGGATGTCCATTGCGATGTACAGGTGGCACATGCGATCCACGATCAGTCCGGCCACAGCCACCGCGATGGACAGCACGACGCCGTGAATCGAGTCGCTGCGAAAGATGGCCATCAGCACGAGGACGATGAAGATGGCCCGCAGCAACAGGCGAAACATGAACAGCGGGTGTTGATGTTGCGACATCGACATGCTTCTGCGAGGTCAGGGCAGGGGTTGGAAGGACAGGGTGGGGCACGGATGGCCGGCATGGGGCGACTTGTCGCCCGTGCGTGCGGGGGGTAAGCTGGTGCTGTTTTCTGGCATTTCAAGGTTCAACGCAATGGATTTTCGCAAGTTCCCCGATGCAGGGGCGGTCATGGCGGAACATCCTGCCCGACAGGCTGCATTGTATCGACAATGCTGGGAGTGAAACATTGCGTCTGATGTTCGGCGCGAGGAGTGATGACAATGAACGTATCGACGATTGCCGCCATGGCCAGCGCCCATTCTCAGGCCACGTTGCAGCAGGAGGTGTCCCTGACGGTGTTGAAGAAGGCACTGGACATGCAGGGCGAAGGCGCGCTGCAACTGCTTGAAGCTGTTCCTGAATTGCCGGTCGCGCCTGTGGGTACGGCCGGCGGGGTGATTGATACCTGGGCGTGAGGTGATGTGCGGATGGCGGTGCTCTGCGTGCGCAGCGGCTTCAGCGTCGTCCGAGCGGAATGTCGAACAGCGACAGGATGTCCTGAAAGGCGCGCGCGCTTGCGCCTGTGTCGTAGCGCTCGAACAGGCGCTGCTGTTTCTGGAGCAGTGGAGAGGGCAGGGCGTCAAGAATCATCTGGCGCTCGGCTTGAATGTCCTGGTGCATGCGCTGGGTGACGAATGCAAAAAGGATGGGCTGGTACAGCCCGTCAGCCTGGGGCAGGTGGTAACGCGGGTTGGCGGGAAGTATGGTCTCCGTGGCGTGACTTTTCATGATCTTGTTCTCGGCAGGGTTGACGTGACTCACGTATAGCGCAAGAAGCGTTTTCAGGTTTTGATCCAGATCATGGTTTGTTGAAACGCTGAATTTGATGACATGTGACTGGCTTGGGGCTGCTTCCGGTGCCCGGTCCTGATCGGAGCCGGTCAGCCAGACGTGTCAGATATCCTCTGCGACCGTGCACACCCGGTTGCGCCCCTCGCGTTTCGCACGGTACACGCCTTCGTCGGAGAGCTTGATCAGTTCATCAAGGCTCTGCATGTCTTGCGTGCGCGCACCTACGCCAATGCTGACGCTGCCCACCCAGGCTCCATTGCCTGCCGGCACTCGCAAGGCACGCACCCGGGCAAGCACCAGGCCGGCCAGGTGCAGGGCGCCCTTGAGAGGCGTATTCGGGCAGATGACCAGAAACTCGTCACCACCGAGCCGGCACACCAGGTCGTCATTGCGTACCGCATCGCGCAGGGTTTGCGACAGGATGCGCAGCACTTCATCGCCGGCATCGTGTCCTTGGGTATCGTTGATCTGCTTGAAGCCGTCTGCATCAATCATCATCAGCGCCAGGGGCTGATGGCTGTCGGCCCACTCCAGGCTGAGCCGGCGCATGGCATGGCGGCGATTGGGCAAGCCGGTGAGCACATCGGTGAGCGAAAGCTCTTCGAGCTGGCGGTTGGCTTCGGCCAACTCGTGCGTCCGCTCCTCGACCCGGGCTTCGAGCGTGCGATTGAGTTCGAACAGTTCCCGGTTGCGCTCCGAAACCTGAGTAAACAGGCCGTTGAGTGCGGCGAGCAAGGGTTCGGTGGCACGGGTGCCCAGCCGGGCATCTTCGTCCCGTGCCTGCTCGGCACTCATGCCTTGTTCCATCAGTCGCAGCTGCCGGGCCATGGACATGTCCGAGCCCAGAATGTGATAGGCCAGCCAGTGGATCAGGAAGTCCAGCAGTTGATTGGCTGAACTGGGGTTCAGGCCCGCGTGGCTCAGTCGGGCGACTTCCTCGATGAAGTTTTCGTGCTCGCGCTGCTGCATGGCCAGATGCTGAGGGTCGATGCCGGCCTTGAGCATGAGTCCTTCTTCAGAGGCGAAGTGAAAGCGCGCATAGTCGGACAGCTTGTCCAGCAGGCTGGTCAGGCGCAGGGTGTCCTGGCTGTCGGGTGAAGCCAGCAGATCGCCCAGGTGGTTGATCAACTGGACCAACTCCATGTGCTGGGCATCGACATCTTCGATACCGGTCACGAAGTTTTCGTCCCAAACGAAGGAAGCCATGGTGTGAGTGCCTTATGGAAGCGGGTGAGGGTCGAGTATACGTCAGCGCATGGATGCGTGCGGCCACTGCGTGTGAGCGGGGTGTGAGTTCGTGCGCTCTGGCGAGACATAAAAAAATCCCCGCGCTCCGTGAGGAGGGCGGGGGAAATGCCGTAAGGCACAGGTTCGAAGGGGTGAGGCAGGTAATTACCCTTGCAGCAAGCTGAGCACCTGGTTGGGCAGGGCGTTGGCTTGAGCAAGCATTGCGGTGCCGGCCTGTTGCAGGATCTGCGCACGGGTCAGCGCAGCGGTTTCGGCTGCAAAGTCGGTGTCCTGAATGCGGCTGCGGGCGGCAGACAGGTTTTCACTGTTGATTTGAAGGTTGGAAATGGTGGCTTCGAAGCGATTTTGCACCGCACCCAAATCCGCGCGGATGCCGTTGACCTTGGCCAGTGCGCCATCGATGATGTCGAGCGCCTTGGTAGCACCTTCGACGGTGGAGATGTTGATCGACTTCACCTCCTGCAATTCACCGGCCTGCAACTGGTCTGCGGTGCCCTGGAACAGGCCACCCGCATCTTCACCGAGTGTGCTGGAGACGCTGAAGTAGTTGCCGGGTGACTTGAGTTCGACTTGACCACCGACCACGGTGGAGTCGAGCGATGTGCCGCTTTTGTCGTCACTGAGTCGTACCGGCAAGCCCGTCATGCCTGCGATGTCGACAGTGACCGGGTTGGTTGCAGAGGCGGCCGAACTGCCGAAGTCATGGATGCGAATGTCGTCGCCGAATTCAGCTTCCATGGTCAGCGATTGCTTGTCCACGCTCAATTTGGCAATCACCCCGGTGGCACTGGTCTTGGCGTTGAGTGCATCGGCCAGGTTCGACAGGTCACCGGTGGACACCACTGAGGAGATATCCACGCCGTTGAGGTTGAAGGAAATCACGCCATTTGCAGAAAGATTGCTGAACGAGGCGACGGTACGGGCGGTGGCCTGCACGCCAGTTTCGCCTGCCACGCCATTGATTGCGGCAGCGATATCCCTGGCCGAGGCGTTGCCATCAACATCGACGCTGCGGGTCACCTGACCATTGATGGTCAGGGTTTGGGGTTCGATGTTGTTGCCGTCTGCGGTATTGATGTTGGCAAGTGAAATCGCCGCATTTTCGCCTTGGGCAACTGCGAACAAACCGTTGTCGGCTGGGGACAGGTTGCTCGTGGCCGAGGTGATGGGCGAGGCCGGGTCCGTAAAGCCGCCACCAAATGTAGCCGGATCAATCTCTACGGTGAAGGATGCGGTCTTGAGCGCGGCGGTGTTGGTGCCGTCGAGTTGCAGCCCATCGAACTGCATGTTGCCGGTGCCGTTGGTGGTCGTGAGCGCATAGCCGCTGATGCCAACGGAGGAGTCGTCCGTGCCCCCCTTGGCTTCGAGGGTGATCCGGTCGTCGCTACGGGTGAAGGTGAAAACATCAGGATCAATGGCCTGGGCCAGCGCAGCGCCCACTTGCGATGACAGGGGACCGGCCGCTGAGTCATATGTGACGGAAATGGTGGCATTGAAAGTGCCGATATCCAAGTCGAACGCAAGTGTATCGCCATCTTCCAGGCCTGCCACCGTGCTGAAATCGAGGGCAACACTGGTTTGCGAGAAGGACACGTTCGTACCGAACAGCGCAGCAACGTCGGCGGGCATCAAGGTGCCGTCAATATCGGTGCCGGTGCTGATGGTTTCTTGTGCGGCGTTGGTGACCAGTACAGTCTGGGCGGGCAGGGCACTGGCCAGTGCGGTGGCAGCATCGGTCCCGAGGGTTGCACGAGAGGGCACGCCCAGGGCCGGAGCCGTATTGGTTGCATTGGTGATGCCGGTCAGCTCGTTGCTTGAGGCGACCTTGTTGATGCCAAGCCGGTCGGAGGTGGCGGCACCGATATTGACCGTGATGGTTTCGCGTGCGAACGCGCCCACCTGGAAGGTCTGTGCGGTGTAGGAGCCGTCGATCAGCTTGAGGCCGTTGAAGCTGGTGGTGCCGGCGATGCGGTCCAGTTCGGCGATGAGCTGGTTGACCTCGGAGTTGAGGGCAAGCCGGTCGGATGCCGAGTTGGTGGCGTTGGCCGATTGAACCGACAGTTCGCGGATGCGCTGCAGGATGTTGCCGCTTTCCTGGAGTGCGCCTTCGGCAGTCTGAGCCAGCGAGATGCCGTCATTGCTGTTGCGGCGGGCTTGATCCAGACCACGAATCTGGGACGTCATCCGGTCGGAGATTGCAAGGCCGGCTGCGTCGTCTTTCGCGCTGTTGATGCGAAGACCGGACGAGAGCCGCTGCAATGAAGTCGAAAGCGCACCTTGAGAGGTGTTCAGGTTGCGCTGCGCGTTCAGCGACGGGACGTTGGTGTTGATTACCTGTGCCATTTTGAATCTCCTTCGAAATCCTGTTTTTCGAACCGCCCGGCCTTGTGTGGTGGTGACACCTGTTTTTTTGTTTGCCGAGTCTTGTGACCAACATCAAGCGAATGGCGTGCCAGTTTTTATAAATCAAATAAAAACAGTGTGTTGTGAGTTTTTTTGGGCTGGTTTCGAGAATTCTGAAAGAGGGATGCCGTGCGACCGGCAAACATGGGCGGCAAGCAAAGCGGCAAGCTTTGCCTTCCGTATTGCCGGTGGCGGCAAAGCGGTAGGTGCTGCAGGCAGGGGAAAAAGACTGGGGGTGTGTGACTGAAAGGCCCGCCGGCACAGAGGTGTGCAGGCGGTTGGTGGGGGGCAGACGTGCGGGGATCAGTTACCGAGTGTGGAAAGCAGCTCGATCTGGTGTGGGCGGGCGGTTTCCAGCAGTTCGGCAAGCGGGTCCGCTTGGGGTGGCTTCTCGACTGGGGACTGAAGGCAGGCGCCTGGCTGACGCGCTGGGGGTTGAGCGCCGGATCGGCTGCTCAGACGGTCGAAGGGGTTGGGCAGGGCGCTGGCATGTTCGGCCAGTGCGAGCAGTTCGGCCAGGGTGCGGGGTGGCACACCGGGTTGTTCCGGGTGGTCGTCGTTCATCGCCGCTTCGATTTCCTCGGGCAACTCGAAGCTGTCAACCAGCGCTCGGCGCACCGATCGGTGAAAGCGGTTGACGAACTGGCCGAAGCTGTCGAGATGGTTGTCCACGTCTTCGAGCTTGCCGCTGCGGCCCAAGAGAAAAAACTGGCCGATGTTGCGCATCATGGCGGCAAAGAATGCCGTGTCGGGCTTGGCGTGGCCGGTGTGTTGCGCCAGGGCATGTGCCCAGCAGGCTACATCGAGCGTGTGCATCCAGAGGCCGGAGGCGATCATGCGCATGCGCGGAGAGCGCTTGTCGTGCGCAAGTTGCTCGGCAGCGACTGCAAAGGCGAGGCAGCGCAGGGTGGTCAGGCCGATGCGCACCAGCGCATCCTTGACGTTGCTGACCTTGATGCCCAGCGGGTTGAGCAGCACCGCGTTGGCCATGCGTACCACCTTGGCGCTGAGCACGGGCTCGGACATCACCACCTTGGCCATCTCTTCCATGGTGCTGTCTGGATTGTCGGCGAGCTTTTTGACTCGGATGGTGACGTCGAAGGCGGTCGGGAAGTTGAGGCGCCCTTCCTGGATCTCGAGTTCGATCTGTCGGGTCAGTTCGTGCAGCCTGCTTTCGAAGTCGTTCATGGCCTTTCCCTGAGACGTAGGTTGCAGTCGGGGCGCTCAGGGATGCGGTGCAGCCATGATGGCCTTGCCGTTTTCCAGGCGCTCGATGGTGGCCAGCGAGGCGACCGGGATCGCGAGTTGGGCCATCGCAAGATGCCCGTCCTTGAAACGCTTCTCCACGATGAAGCCAGCGCCCAGCACTTCGGCGCCGGCCTCGCGTGCCATTTCGACCAGGGCGACTGCGGTGCGACCGTTGGACAGGAAGTCGTCCACAATCACCACCCGGCTGCCAGCCGGCAAAAAGCGTTGCGAGATGACCAGGCGGGTGCTCCCCCCTTTTGTGGGCGAGGGGATGATGCGTGAGAGCGAAGGCGCCTCCACTTCGGGCGAGTATTTCTTGGCGAATACCAGGGGCACCTTGAGCGACTGCGCAACGGCCAGCCCCGGTGCAATGCCGCTCGCTTCGGCCGTGAGGATCAGCGTGGGCTGAAAGGCCGACAGGCGTCGTGCAAGTTCATGGCCGAGCTCCATGATGAAGGCCGGCTCGATGCGGTGATTCAGGAAATGATCGATCCTGAGGATCTGGTCGCCAATGATGGTGGCTTCTTCCTGAATGCGGCGAACCAGGGGTTCATGCGCCGTGTCGAGTTTTACATGCGGGCTCATCGGTGATTCTCGTGTGAAGGCGGTGCTTGTGCAGGTGGGCAGGCGAGGGATTGTAGCCGACCTGCCGGTCGCGTGGACGCAGAAGGTCGGCCCGGACGGTGCTGGATGGCGGGTTCAGATCAGCGGGAATTCTTCCTTTTCGCCGCGCTCGAACACCACGTTTGCCCGGCCCACCAGCAGCGGGTCGATCGGGCCGATCTGTGCCAGGTCCTTGTTGGTGTAGGGCAGCTTGTGCAGCACATAACGCAGCGCATTGAGCCGCGCACGTTTCTTGCAATCGGACTTGACCACGGTCCACGGGGCATCGGCAGTGTCGGTATGAAAGAACATGGCTTCCTTGGCACGGGTATAGTCGTCCCACTTGTCCAGGGAGGCCAGGTCAATCGGCGAGAGCTTCCATTGCTTGAGCGGATGGGCTTCACGTTCCTTGAATCGACGGCGCTGTTCGTCACGGCTGACCGAGAACCAGAATTTGATCAGGTGCACGCCACTGCGTGCCAGGTTGCGCTCGAATTCGGGTGTCTGCCGCATGAATTCGGAGTATTCCTCGTCGGAGCAAAAACCCATCACGCGCTCGACCCCTGCGCGGTTGTACCACGAGCGGTCAAACAGCACGATCTCGCCCGAAGTGGGCAGGTGCTGGATGTAACGCTGGAAATACCACTGGCCGCGTTCGGTTTCGGTGGGTTTCTCAAGCGCGACGACGTGGGCACCGCGCGGATTCAGGTGTTCCATGAAGCGCTTGATGGTGCCCCCCTTGCCGGCTGCGTCCCGGCCTTCGAAAAGGATGACCACCTTTTGCCCGGTTTCCTTTACCCACTTCTGAAGCTTCAGCAACTCCACCTGCAGGTGGTACTTCTGTTTCTCGTAGTTCTTGCGCGACATCAGATTGCGATAGGGGTAGCCGCCCGTGCGCCAGTCATTGGACAGCTCATCGTCGGCCTGGGTGCCGGTCTTGCTGGTGGCTGCCAGTTCTTCCTGAAAGAGTACCTTGCGCAATACGGCCAGATCGTCGGGTGAGGCCCCTTCGACGATGGCGCTGAGCTGGTCGGCCAGCCGTGACAGGTCGCCCCGGGTGCTGCGCTTGATGATGTCGCTGATCGCGACTGTTTTGGATTGGGTCGCGGCATCGCGTGCCTGATTGACCTCGTAGGCTTCGATACCTTCGGGCGAGACGTCGGGTGCGGTATCTCCTTTCGCGGTCAGTCGGGTTTTCTTGCTTGTGCTTTTTTTGCTTGTGCTTTTCTTGCTGCTTGCAGCCCGCTTCTTTGACGGGATTTCTGTGTCTGTAGGTGACGGACTGGTGTTCTGGCGCTGGTCGTCTTCGCGTTCTGTCATCTGCGGGTCTCCCGTGGGGGTGAGCTTCAAGAAAATTGAACTGCCTCAAGCGTTGAATTGTACTCCGTCATGGGTGACGGTCGTTTTGGGATGTTGGACAATGTGAGGTGCTGGCCGGGCCGTGCGCCGAGCGCCGAGCGTGAGTCTTGCAGTTGCAGGACGGCCTGTGCGCCGGATCGCAACTTGAGGAGAGGCATTGTGAAGTGGTCAAGAGTGTTTCAGCCGCGCAATCCGGTGTTCTGGATGATGGTGCTGCTGAATCTGTTGTCTTCGGTGATTGCGGTGATGCTGGTTTCGATGCCGCTTGCCACCGGAGTGCGTGTGCTGCTGGCGGTGTTTGCGCTGGGCAATGCGGCATTCGGAGTGGGGTTGGCGCTGCGCCTGATGCGCTCGCCGGATGCGCAGGCGTGAGGCCTGTCGTCAGATGCGCGAAGGCTGTTCGAGTGTGGCTGGACGGCTGCGACGCCGGGGGCGGAGCAGTCTGCCGATGTCACGCAGGCGTTCGCCTTCACGTATCCCGGCGTAGGACGCGACGCCTGCGGTCAGTGCAAGCACTGCGTGAGCTCCGCGACCCTGTGCACGCTTCCAGGGGGGATGGCGCGTGATCAGTTCGATGACATGCCCTTCACGGTCCAGAAACACCAGGTCTATTGCAGCGCGCAGGCCGAAGCTGTGGATTTTGGCCGTGTGCAATAGCACCAACCCCTGGTTGGCGGGCATGCGGTTCATTACCAGCGGTCCGAATACCCTGGACGCGGGTGTGCGCAGCACTTTCAACCGCAGCACACCGGTGCTGCGGTTGAGGTTCAGGGTTTCCGGGCTGCTGGAAGGGGCAGGGGATTTGCCATGAGCGGATTTGCGGTGCGTGCGTTCCTGTAACGTGCGTTCGGCCTGTTTGGTCCGGTCGGTGTGACGGGGCGCTTCCGGGCGCTGTGGTTTGCTGCTGTGCATGAGCTTGGGTTCCTCCGTGAGCCTGTGTCCAACGTGCTCGACAGGGGCGGAGTCTACCGTTTGTCATGAAAACAGGCAAAGGGGCATCGCCCCCGGGCGCTTTTTCGGGCGATACGCAGCTCAGCGCGTTGCACGCAGGCAGGCGGGTTCGCCCAGAATGTGGGTGGCAAATATGTTGCGGTCGTCGCCCAGCGTCATGAGGATGAACAGGCGCTCCTCAAGCGTGCGGGCTTGCTGCATGCGCCGTGCAATGAGGGGGGTGGCAGCAGGGTCGAGCACCACCAGATCGGCCTCCTTGCCGGTTTGCAGGTTGCCGATCTGTGCTTCCAGATACAGGCTGCGGGCGCCGCCCAGGGTGGCGAGATAAAAGGCGCGCAGGGCAGTGAGGTTCTGTTCCTTGAGCTGCAGCACCTTGTAGGCATCGGCCAGGGTGCGCAGCAATGAAAAGCTGGTGCCGGCTCCGACATCGGTACCGATGCCTACACGAATGCCGTGCGCGTCTGCTGCGGCCAGATCGAACAGCCCGGATCCGAGGAACAGGTTGGAGCTTGGGCAGAAGCTGAGTGCACTGCCGCTGGCCGCGAGTCTGGCACGGTCCCGGTCGTCCAGCCAGATGCCGTGGGCAAGCATGGCACGTGGACCGATTTGGGAGAACCGTTCATACACATCCAGATAACTGCGGGCCTGCGGATGGAGCGAGGCTACCCAGTCCACTTCGGCGCGGTTTTCGGCCAGATGGGTTTGCAGGTACAGGCCGGGGTGTTCGGCAAACAGAGTGCCCGCCAGCTGCATCTCGGCCTCCGAGCAGCTCGGTGCGAAGCGCGGGCTGATGGCATACAGCAGCCGGTCGCGGTGGTGCCAGCGTTCGATCAGTGCCTGGCTGTCGGCCAGTGCGCTGTCCGGGGTGTCGCTCAATGCGGGCGGGCAGTTACGATCCATCAATACCTTGCCGGTGATCAGCCGCATACCGCGCTTGTGGGCTGCAGCAAACAACGCTTCGGTTGCACCGGCATGAGTGGTGGCAAAGCTCATGGCGGTAGTGGTGCCGTTGCGCAGGAGTTCGTCGCAGAAGAACTCGGCAACTTCGCTGGCATGCTCAGAATTCTCGAAGCGGATTTCTGCTGGAAAGGTGTAGTGCTCAAGCCACTCCAGCAACTGCCCGCCCGGGCTTGCGATGATGTCGGTTTGTGGATAGTGCACATGGGTGTCCACAAAACCGGGCAGGATCAGCTTGCCCCGGTAATCGCTGAGTTGTGCGTGGGAAGGCATGTTGCGCAGCAATTCCAGCGTGGGGCCGATGGTGCGGATGCGGCCGCCTTCCACGAGCATCACGCCGTCGTGGAAATGCTCCCAGGCACTGCTTCCGACGTGCAGTGGATCATCGATGAAGTGCAGGATTTCACCGCGAATGATGCGTGGAGTGTTGTTGAGCAACATGGTCCTGAGCGTGCAATGAAAGCGTCGGTGACAGGGTGCGGGCGGCCGGACGCGCCGCCGCCCGCGAGGATGCGGGTCAGCGCGAGGGCAGGCGAGAGCTGACGCCCTGAACGAAATAGTCCATCCGGCTCAGGGCGGCGTCATCCATGACCTGACCCTCGGCCAGTCGCGCCTGTCCGCTTTGGTCGAGCACCGGGCCAGTGAAGGGATGGAGGTTGCCCTCGCGCAGTGCAGCCTCAAGGCGGGCCACTTCGGCCCTGACCATGTCGGGAATCACCGGATTGAGCGGGGCAAGGCGCACCATGTCTTCCTTGAAGCCGCCCCAGAGACTGTCGGCCTGCCAGTTCCCGGCCAGTACGGCTTCCAGCGTCTTCACATAGTAATCGCCCCAGTGGTGTGTGGTGGCAGTGAGATGCGCATTCGGGCCGTACTTTGACATGTCCGAGTGGTAGCCGAAGGCATGCACGCCGCGCTCTTCCGCTGCCTGGACCACGGCGGTGGAGTCGGTATGCTGGGTGACAATGTCCGCGCCCTGGCTGATCAGCGTCATGGCCGCTTCACGTTCCTTGCCCGGATCGTACCAACTGTTTGCCCAGATCACCCGAACCTCGATGTCGGGGTTGACGCTGCGCGCGCCCAGGGTGAAGGCATTGATGCCCTGCAGTACCTCGGGGATCGGAAAGGCACCCACATAGCCCAGCACGCCGGATTTGCTCATGTGGCCGGCGATCACACCGTTGAGGTAACGTCCTTCATAAAAGCGCGCGTTGTAATTTCCGAAATTCTTGCCCGACTTGTAGCCGGTGGCATGCAGGAAGGTGACGTTCGGAAACTGTCGGGCGACACGCTCCACATAGTTCATGTAACCAAAGCTGGTGGCAAACACCACCTTCGCGCCACTGGCCGCAAATTCTCGGATCACGCGCTCTGCATCGGCACCTTCGGCCACGTTTTCCACATAACGCGTTTCCAGGCGGTCGCCGAAATGGGCTTCGAGTTCGCGCCGGGCTTCATCGTGCTGGAAAGTCCAGCCCGCGTCACCGATCGGGCTGACATACACAAACCCTACTTTGGCGATGTCGTTGGCGAAAGCAGACAGCGGAAGGGCAGAGGACAGGGCGAGTGCCGAGGCGCTCAGAAGAAACTGACGTCGCTGAAACATGAGGCGAAACTCCTTGGTGGGTCAATATGAAAGAACACAGGCATGCCTTCAGTCGTCGGGCCGGTAAGGCTTGCCCAGCGAGGCGGGCGAATTGAGCCGGATGGACTGTACGTTGCGGGAAATCAGTACCAGGACGATGATGGTTGCCCAGTAGGGGAGGGATGACAGGAACTGCGCCGGAAAATCGATCTGCAACCCGGAGCCCTGGATGAACAGTTGGGTGATCATCACACCACCGAACAGGTAGGCCCCCAGCATCACACGGAATGGCCGCCAGGTGGCAAACACAACCAGTGCCAGCGCGATCCAGCCTCGACCCGCAACCAGCCCCTCCACCCACATGGGCGTGTGGAATACTGACAGAAAGGCGCCCCCCAGTCCGGCCATGGCCCCCCCGAAAAGTACCGCAAGGTAGCGTATGGCCTGGACCCGGTAGCCGATGGCGTGGGCCGATGCAGGTGATTCACCCACTGCGCGCAACAACAGACCGGTGCGACTGCGTGCCAGAAACCACAGCACAGCCCAGAACAGCGCCCAGGAGAAATACACCATCAACTGCTGGTTGTAGAGCGCCTCACCAATGACCGGGATGTCCGCAATGTAGGGAATGCGTACCGCCGGCACCGCCTGCAGCGCGACTGCTTCGAATGGTTTGCCCACAAAAGCCGACAGACCCACCCCGAAAATCGACAGGGCCAGTCCGCTGGCCACCTGATTGGCCTGCAGGGTGATGGCAAGCACACCAAAGATCAGGGACATTCCAGCGCCTGCAGCCATGCCGGCCAGTGCTCCGAACCATGGGTTACCACTCGTGTAGGTCACTGCAAAGGCCACGACGGCACCCATCGCCATCATGCCTTCGGCGCCCAGGTTGAGGACGCCGGCCCGTTCGCTCACCAACAGGCCGAGCGCAACGATGATCAACGGCGTGCCCGCCACCACGGTGGCAAATAGTACGGAAGTGAGCAGATTGGCATCCATCGGCTTCAACTCCCGTGCCGGGCAGCACGCAAGCGCAGCCGGTAGTGGATGAATACATCGCTGCCCAGCAGGAAGAACAACAACAGCCCCTGAAAGACCATTGAAATCGAACTTGGCAGGTTCATGTATTGCTGCGCCTGCTCACCCCCCAGATACAGCAAGGCCATCAACAGGCTGGCAAACAGGATGCCGACTGCGTGCAGGCGACCGACAAAGGCTACGATGATCGCAGCAAAGCCATAACCCAGGCTGACCTTGTCGGTCAATTGCCCCATCGGGCCGGCTACTTCACTGAACCCGGCAAGGCCCGCAGCCGCGCCCCCACACAGCAGGCCTGTCCAGATCGTGCGGTTGGCCGAAAAACCGGCATAGCGTGCGGCCTGAGCGGCTTCGCCCGCCACTTTCATCCGGAAGCCAGGGTAGCTGTGGTGCATGAACACATAGGCGGCCAGCAGTACGAGCAGGGCAAGCGGAAAGCCAGCGTTCAGACGCGTACCTTCGATGAGTGTGGGCAGCAAGGCTGCGTCATGGAACATGGCGGTTTGCGGAAAGTTGAAACCATCCGGATCGCGCCAAGGGCCGAATACCAGCCAGGACACCAGTAACTGTGCAATGTATACAAGCATCAGTGAGACGAGAATCTCGTTTGCGTTGAAGCGTGTTTTCAGCAGCGCCGGGAATGCACCCCAAGCCGCACCGGCGGCGGCTCCACCGAGTAGCATGGCGGGCAGAATCCAGCGGCTGTCCACATCCTGGAAATACAATGCGACACCACTGGCCCCAATCGCGCCCAGAATGAACTGCCCTTCAGCGCCGATGTTCCACACATTTGCTCTGAAGCCAATGGCCAGTCCGGTTGCGCAGAGCATCAGCGGCGCAGCCTTCAGAAACAGTTCGCCAATTGAATAAGCGTCGCGAAAGGGGGTGAGGAAGAACAGCCTGAAAGCCTCAATGGGGTCTTTGCCCAGCGCCGAGAAGATGATCAGGCCGCTCACCAGCGTCAGGATCACTGCCAGCAATGGTGACAGCACCCGCATCAGGCCGGAGGCCTGGGGGCGTCGTTCAAGCTTCAGCGGAAACTCAGGCATTGCCACCCTCCGCCGCGCTGGCATCATCCGACCACAGGCCACTCATCCATACGCCAATCTCTTCCATTGAAGTCTCACCGGGTTTGCGTGCAGGGGACAGCCGTCCTTTGGCCATGACCACGATCCGGTCGGATATCTCAAACAACTCCTCAAGCTCTTCCGAGATCACCAGGATGGCAGTGCCTGCGTTGCGTAGGCCAATCAGGGATTGTCGGATGAAGCTTGCCGCACCCACATCCACCCCCCAAGTGGGCTGCGAGCAAATCAGCAACGCAGGAGACTGCAGGATTTCACGGGCCATGATGAATTTCTGCAAATTTCCCCCCGACAGGGAACGTGCTTGTGCTGACGGTCCAGCACACTTCACGTTGAAAGCTTCGATACAACGCTGGGCAAAACGCTCGGCCCGCCCTTTGCGAAGCAGGCCACCGAACACCAGACCCTGTTCGCGCGCAGCGGTCAGGATCGCGTTGTCGGTCAATGAAAGCCCTGGTACGGCACCTCTGCCCAGACGCTCTTCCGGTACCAGACACAGGCCCAGACGGCGGCGCCGTGCTGGAGAAAAACGGCCGGCCTCAATGCCGCAAATCTGTACCGGATGCTTTTCGGCCAACGGCGTCTCGCCCGACAGCACCCGAAGAAGGGCCTGCTGTCCATTGCCTGATACGCCCGCAATACCGACGATTTCACCCGCCCGAACCTCCAGATGCAAATCCTTCAGATCGGTTCCGAAAGGCTCATCAGAAGCATGGGACAACCCGGCCAGACGCAGGCGCACGTCACCGGGCGTCTGCTCATCATGCTCGCACACTGGCAAAGCCCGGCCGATCATCAAGCGTGCCATCGACTGCGGCGTTTCCTCCGATGGAATGCAGTGCCCACTTACACGCCCGCCCCGTAGCACGGTGGCGTGATGGCAAAGATCGCGAATTTCATCAAGCTTGTGACTGATGTACAGGATTGAGCAGCCCTCAGCTGAAAGTTGTCGCAAGGTATCAAATAGCCGTTCCACCGCCTGGGGTGTCAGCACCGATGTGGGCTCATCCATGATCAGCAGTCGGGGTGACTGCAACAGGCAGCGGACGATTTCCACACGCTGCCGCTCGCCAACCGATAAATCGTGCACATGCCTGCGTGGGTCGACCGGCAGGCCATAGTGCTCCGACACCTCCATGATACGTTCAGCCAGCAGAGCAGGCCTGTGGCGTCCGGGCAAGGCCAGGGCAATGTTTTCCTGGACAGTTAGTGTTTCAAATAGCGAGAAGTGCTGGAACACCATGCCAATTCCAAGCGCCCGGGCTTGTGCAGGGCTAGTGATGTCCACCCGGCGCCCCTCCCACGAAATACGGCCTGCGTCGGGACGGACCAGGCCGTATATGATCTTCATCAGGGTCGACTTGCCTGCGCCATTTTCTCCAAGCACCGCATGAATTTCACCTTGGGCCACATTCATGTGGATGTCGTCGTTTGCCCGAATGCCCGGGTAGGCCTTGCTGATGCCTTCCAGTGCCAAGCGATATCTGAAAGGTGAATCTGCCTGAGTAGTGGAGGGGGCACTGTTATGCATAAGATCGGTGGGCCTGACGGATGGGTGACGGCTTCCGGGATTCTGCCATGGTGTTGCCTCCTTGCGCGATTGCTGAAAACGGCAGGTACGGCGTGAACAGCAAGCAGATGCAGGATTGAAGTCGTGGTGCTGGCCACGTCGTGCTGTGTATAATCCGCCGGCCAGACGCGGCGGTGGGCCACTTGTTCATGCCATATTGAATAGATGGCCTTGGTCGCTGCGTTTTTGCAGGCGGGCGTGGTGGAACTGGTAGACACGCAGGTCTTAGAAGCCTGTGCCTTGCGCGTGCGAGTTCGAGTCTCGCCGCCCGCACCAGCAATGTCGCATGGAGCCCAGGATGATCCGGGGTGTGCAGTGCCTGAATCAGGCGTACGTGACTTTTTTCTTACGAGCTGTTGACAAGAGAGTTCATGTCTGTAGAATGCGCGGCTCTTCACCGGCAAGCGGAAGTTTCGAAAGCGAAACAGAGCGGCGGCGGTGAGGGGAAAAGAGTGAGAAGTACGAATCGTTTTTTCGGTGTTTTAAAAAA
>Ga0172382_10000861_pt1 | contig 56265 bp, 51 predicted proteins | sample Leawel138RmetaG_FD_122245 | JGI IMG/M metagenome (GOLD analysis project Ga0172382, IMG submission 122245) | Leachate microbial communities from a municipal landfill in Southern Ontario, Canada - Leachate well 138R metaG | ecosystem: Engineered > Solid waste > Landfill > Unclassified | place...
GGCTCAGACGTTGAAACGGAAGTGCATGACATCGCCGTCCTGCACCACGTACTCCTTGCCCTCCAGGCGCAGCTTGCCGGCCTCCTTGGCCCCCTGCTCGCCGCCGTACTTGATGAAATCCTCGTAGGCGGTCACCTCGGCGCGGATGAAGCCGCGCTCGAAATCAGTGTGGATGACGCCGGCGGCCTGCGGTGCGGTGGCGCCGACGGGAATGGTCCAGGCGCGCACTTCCTTCACGCCGGCGGTGAAGTAGGTCTGCAAGCCGAGCAGCTTGTAGCCGGCGCGGATGACGCGGTTCAGGCCCGGCTCCTCCAGGCCCATCTCGGCCAGGAACACCTGCTTCTCTTCGTCGTCCAGTTCGACCAGTTCCGACTCGATGGCGGCACATACCGCCACCACTACCGCACCTTCTTCTGCCGCCAGCTTCTGCACGGCATCCAGATAAGGATTGTTGTCGAAGCCGTCCTCGGCCACGTTCGCGATGTACATGGTGGGCTTGATGGTAAGCAGGTGCAGATCGTAAATCAGCTTCTGCTCATCTTCCGACAGGCCCATGGCATGCACCAGCTTGCCGGCATCGAGCTGGGCCTTGACGCGCTCCAGCACCGCCAGTTTGGCCTTGGCATCCTTATCGCCGCTCTTGGCCACCTTGGCCACGCGCAGCACGGCCTTGTCCACCGAATCCATGTCGGCCAGCGCCAGCTCGGTGTTGATCACCTCGATGTCGTCCAGCGGGCTCACCTTGCCGGCGACGTGCACCACGTTGCCGTCCTCGAAGCAGCGCACCACATGGGCGATGGCATCGGTCTCGCGGATGTTGGCGAGAAACTTGTTGCCCAGGCCCTCGCCCTTGGAGGCGCCGGCCACCAGGCCGGCGATGTCGACGAATTCCATGGTGGTGGGCAGGATGCGCTGCGGCTTGACGATCTCCGCCAGCGCATCCAGCCGCGGGTCCGGCATCGGCACCACGCCCACGTTGGGCTCGATGGTGCAGAACGGGTAATTGGCCGCCTCAATGCCTGCCTTGGTCAGGGCATTGAACAGGGTGGACTTGCCGACGTTGGGCAGACCGACGATACCGCATTTGAATCCCATAGAATCAGTTCCAAGTTGCAAGTAACAAGTTGCAAGCAACAACTACAGGCAAAGACCTTCTTGTCTTGCCGCTTGTCACTTGTCACTTGCCACTTTGTTAGAGTGCAATCTATTCATGGCCCGCGCCATTTCGCCCTGCATGATCAGCGGCAGGGTCGCCACCGCCTCGGCGATAGCTTCTTCAATCAGTGTGCGTTCGCTCTGCGGCGGCTTGCCCAGCACGAAGCCGGTGACCTGGCCGGCGTGTCCCGGATGGCCGATGCCGATGCGCAGGCGCAGAAAATTGTTGCCGCCCATCAGGCTGCCGATATCGCGCAGGCCGTTGTGGCCGGCGTGGCCGCCGCCCTGCTTGAGGCGCAGCTGTCCCGGCGGTACGTCCAGTTCGTCGTGGGCGACGAGAATATTTTCCAGGGGAATCTTGTAGAAGCGCGCCAGGGCCGCCACGGCCTGGCCGCTGCGATTCATGAAGGTCAGCGGCTTGAGCAGCCAGACCTCGTGACCGTCGAGACGCACCTTGCACGCCTCGCCGTGAAATTTCGATTCATTCTTGAGGCTGCCGCCGGCGCTGCGCGCCACGGCATCCACAAACCAGAAGCCGGCGTTGTGCCGCGTCTGTTCATACTCGGCCCCGGGATTGCCGAGACCAACGATGAGTTGAACAGGCGCGGACACAGACGCCGGCTTTGGTTGACTGCCAGATGAAGGCGATTAGGCGCCTTCACCCTCCGCTGCCGCAGTGCCCTCGGCTACGGTGCCACGGGTGGCGTGCACACCGCCGACCGGCAGGTCGTGGCCATGGGCCAGCTCCACCAGCTCGACGCCGGCACCCAGCTTCAGCTCGGACATGTGGATGGAGTGGTTCAGCTCACAGCTGGACAGGTCCACCTCGATGAACTCCGGCAGGTCCTTGGGCAGACAGCTCACTTCCACTTCGTTCATGTTGTGGGTGACGATGCCGCCACCGACCTTCACGCCCGGGGCGATGTCACCGCCGACGAAGTGCAGCGGTACATGCATGCGGATCTTCTCGCTGGCGCTGACGCGCTGGAAATCGACGTGCATGATCACCGGCTTGTAGGGGTGACGCTGCAGATCCTTCAGCACCGCCTGCTCGGTCTTGCCATCCACCTTGATGGTGAGAATGTGCGAGTAGAAGGCCTCGTTCTCCAGGTGGTGGAACAGGTCATTGTGGTCCATGGTCACGGACGCAGCGTCCGTGTGACCACCGTACAGCACGGCGGGAACCTTGCCTTCGCGACGCAGGCGGCGGCTCGCACCTTTCCCCAGATCGTTGCGCAGGCTGGCTTCCAGTACAAAGTCATTCTTCATTACAGTTACTCCAGGTTGGTGTTGCAACTGACCCGACCGTATGGCCGGGTCCAACTGCCTCCCCCGCGACCAAGGGAGGCTACAGCGAAAAGATGCAGGGAAGCCCCGAATCTCTCCTCTTGTATCTCGCACCCTTACAGGTGCGTCAGTCCATATACAGTGAGCTGACCGATTCTTCGTTGTTGATGCGGCGCATGGTCTCGGCCAGCATCTCGGCGATGGACAGCACACGAATGCGGCTGCAGGCGCGCGCCTCGGGCCGCAGCGGAATGGTGTCGGTCACCACCAGCTCGTCGAGCTGGGAATTCTCGATGTTCTGCACCGCCGGCCCGGACAGCACGGCGTGGGTCGAATAGGCCTTCACCTTGGCGGCGCCGTGCTCTTTCAGAGCCTTGGCGGCCTTGCACAGGGTGCCGGCGGTATCAACCAGGTCATCCACCAGGATGCAGGTGCGTCCCTCCACCTCGCCGATGATATGCATCACCTGCGACTCGTTGGCACGCGGCCGACGCTTGTCGATAATCGCCAGATCCGCATCGTCCAGCCGCTTGGCCAGGGCACGGGCGCGCACCACGCCGCCCACATCCGGCGATACCACCACCACGTCTTCCTTGTGATTGTTCTTGCTGCGCCACACGTCGCCCAGCAGGATCGGCGAGGCGTATACGTTGTCCACCGGGATATCGAAGAATCCCTGAATCTGGTCGGCATGCAGGTCCACCGTGAGCATGCGATGCACGCCGACGACGGTGAGCATGTTGGCCACCACCTTGGCGGTAATGGGCACACGCGCCGAGCGCGGACGCCGATCCTGGCGTGCGTAACCGAAATAGGGCATCACCGCGGTGATGCGGCCGGCCGAGGCGCGGCGCAGCGCATCCACCATCACCAGCAACTCCATCAGGTTGTCGTTGGTCGGTGCGCAGGTGGGCTGGACGACAAACACGTTCTTGCCACGCACATTCTCCAGCAGTTCCACCATGATCTCGCCGTCGCTGAACTGGCCGACCACGGCCTTGCCCAGCCGCAGGCCAAGATAGGCGGCGATGTCCTGTGCGAGCTGCGGGTTGGCGTTACCCGCAAAGACCATCATTTCGGAGACCATGGATCCTCTGCTCTCAAATGCGCGGCGAAGTCAGATGGCTGGGGCGCCAGGATTACTCGAGGCTACCGCCCCTCGCCCTGCGGGCCAGCGTCGCTACGCTCCGCTGTTCCGGTTCGCCGCCGCGAACCGGTCGAACCTTACGGTTCAAATCCCGGCGCCCCAGCAACATGTTCCAGACCGCCTGCGGCGGCCTGAGTTAGGTGGCTGGGGCGCCAGGATTCGAACCTGGGTATGACGGGATCAAAACCCGTTGCCTTACCGCTTGGCGACGCCCCAAAAAAACAAAAATGTTGAATTTTGAATCCTGGCGCAGTGAGGCGCCAAGGCTCACGATTCAACATTCTTTCCTGGTCCACATCCGGACCCCGCGCGCTGTTACTGCTCCCGCGCCAGACGCTCCAGCAACGGAGAACGATTACGCCCTGATGCCACGAAACCGCTCCAGCCCGCAGGCAGCTGTGCCAGCACCCTGCGTGCCCCGCTCTCGTCGGCGAAGGCCGCGAATACGCAGCAACCGGTACCGGTCATGCGGGCGGGAGCAAACTGCCCCAACCAATCCAGCGCCTCGGCGACCGCGGGGAAACGTGCCCGCACTACCGGCTCACAGACGTTACAGCCCATACCCGCAAGAAAGTCGCGTATTGTGATGGGCTGACAATCCCGTGTCAATTCTGGCGCCCCAAACACTGCGCCCGTGGCCACGCTCACCGACGGCACCAGCACCAGATACCAGGGCTCGGGCAAATCCACCGCCTGCAGCTTCTCCCCCACCCCTTCGGCCCAGGCAGCCCGGCCGTGCACGAACACCGGCACATCCGCTCCCAGGCTCAGGCCCAGTTCCGCCAATTGTTCCGTGGTCAGGCCGAGTCGCCACAGGGCATTGAGCGCCACCAGGGTGGTGGCCGCGTCGGAGCTGCCGCCGCCCAGACCGCCCCCCAGGGGCAGGTGCTTGTCCACCCCGATGTCGGCCCCCTGGCGACAACCGGTCTCCATCTGTAACAGGCGTGCGGCACGCACCACCAGGTCCACCTCTGCGTCCACACCCGGCAATTCACTGACACGCCGCACCACGCCATCGTCGCGCAGGGTGAAATACAGCGTGTCACCGTAGTCGAGAAACTGGAACACCGTCTGCAGCAGGTGAAATCCGTCCGCGCGGCGCCCGGTAATGTGCAAAAACAGATTGAGCTTGGCCGGGGCCGGCCAAGGCCTGGGGGTGGGCGTGTCGTATGAGGGAGTCACGGATTATCGTTCGCGTTGCAGCAGCGGACCGCCAGGGTTCTTCTGTCTTCCGCCATTACTCTCAGAGTCTTTCCCAGCGGTCCACCACCAACCGCACCTGGGCATGGTGGTTGCTGATGAACAGGCGACCGGGCAACATCAGGTCACCACGCCGGGTGTAATCGCGGAACTCTATATTCCAGCCGGACTGCCGCAGGTGGGCCAGCAGGCCCTGAGGGTTGAGTTCATGCTCCGCGACGCCGGGGGCCGGCAGGCCGAGCGCCCAGTAACGCAGCGCCGCCACCGGCACACGCCAGCCCATCTGCCGGTACAGCAGCACCTCGGCATCCTCGTCCACCAGGACGTCGTCACCACGGCTCAGGGTGACCACACGGCCATCGCCCTGCAGGCGCAGGCTGCCCTGGCCCAGCGGGCCGGTAAGCTGGATGGCATATCCCTGGTCCCGCTGCTGCCAGTCGATACTGGCCTGCCAACCTTCATCCTCGGTACGGATGGCGATGCGCCCGCCCAATTGCCACTGGGCCACCCCGGCCAACTGCTGCTGCTGGTCACGCCAGGCCTGCTGCGGATCGGCCACCGGCAGCATCACCGGCGTGGCGGCGCAGCCGGCCAGCAGCAGGAAAACCAGGGGAGCCAGGTGGCGCATCACGGCCGACTGAACCGCTCGATCACCTGCTTGAGCAAGACATGGTCGGGATCGCGCTGGAGGGCATCGTGCCAAATCTGGCGTGCCTCATCCTGGCGTCCGCGCGCCCACAGCACCTCACCCAGATGGGCCGCAATCTCGGCATCGAAGTGCTTTTCCAGCGCCTGGCGCAGATACCCTTCAGCCTCATCCAGCCGTCCCAGGCGGTAGGTGACCCAGCCCATGCTGTCGATGATGGCCGGGTCATCGGGGCGCTGCTCATAGGCGCGACGTATCAGGTCGTAGGCTTCATCAAAGCGATCGGTACGATCGGCCAGGGTGTAGCCCAGGGCATTGAGGGCCTGTACATTGTCCGGCTCCTGCTTGAGGATCGCGTTCAGGTCACGCTCCAGCAGGTCGAGACGACCCAGGCCTTCGGCATTCATGGCGCGCGCGTAGAGCAGCTCCACATTGTCCGGAAACTGTTGCAGTGCCGCGTCGTACACCTGCTGCGCCTCTTCACGCGCCCCCTCATCACGCAGAAGTTCGCCCTCCACCAGGTACAGGCGCAGCTCCTGTTGCGAGGTCTGCAACTCGATACCGTGCAGGTAGGCCCGTGCCGCTGCCAGGCCTTGCTGGCGGTTGATGAGCACCGCGGAGCGCACGATGGCATCCAGATAATTGTTGCCGTCGCTCACTTGGCGGTACCACCGCAGGGCCTCATCGGTACGGCCACGTGTTTCGGCGATCTGGCCCAGGGCGTAGGCCGCCTCATCCACACGTTGCTCCAGCGTAAGCAGATGCTTGAAGTGCCGTTCTGCCTGAGCGAGATCGCCGGCCTGCATCGCCAGCAAGCCCTCGGCATAAGCCACGTCCGCGTTATCCGACAACTGACTGCCAAGCATGCGAAACTGCTCACGTGCCTCGGGCAGACGTTCCATGTCCACCAGCATACGGGCATAGCCCAGACGCAATGCATTATCCTGCGGCATGGCATCCAGGGCCGTGCGATAGGCCTCCAGCGCCTCATCGTCACGCCCCTGCTTGCGCAATACATTGGCCTTGAGCACCAGGGCCCGCGGCAACCCCGGCTGGACGCCCAGCAAGCGCTCGATCTGCTGCCCGGCCAGGGCATACTCCTCTACCAGATAGGCGAGATTGGCATAGGCGAACAGGGCGTTGACATCGTCGCCACGCGGGGCCATCAAGGCCTCCATCACCTGCAAGGCCCGGCGCCGATCCTGTTCCCGCGCCAGAATGTTGGTCACCAGCATGAAGCCGTGGGCGGAGCCATCAGGAGAGAGTTTGAGCAGCGCCTCCAGGTGGGCCAACGCCTCATCGGCACGACCCTGGCGGATCAATAAGGCGGCCAGAGACTGCCTCGCATCCAGGGCCTCGGGGGCCAGTTCCACCCACAACCGGGCAGCCTTCAGGGCCGTGGTGTAATCCTGTGCATAGACTGCGATCTGGGTGGCACGGCGCGCCAGGCGCAAATCGCGGGTGAAAGCTGCCGCCTGTTGATAGGCGTGGGCCGACATCTCCAGTTCGCCGCGCTGGGCAGAAACCTCACCCACCAGCAACTGATAGAGCAGGCCGGAACTCAACTCTACCGGCGGCACCACCTCCGGTGCCGGACTGAAAGCCGTCACCCCCTCCTGCTCCACCACCGGCTCCGGCGCGAGCGGCGCCTCGTCACGGGGCGCCATGGCCGTACAGCCGGACACCGCCAGAGCCAGCGGCAACAAGATTCGCTTCATCAAACTCACTCCCAATCACACTCCGCCCAACTATACCCGACTTGCCTGCGCTTTTCCGCGACTAACCACCTTGCGGCCCCGGACGACGACCACAACCAATCGGCAGGCCGGTCGCTGGACACGCTGCGTAGCGGCAGGGCAGAGGAATGGCCCATCGAGGTGAGGACGAAACCAGGCAATATCGACAGGCATCGCGATGCCAGGCCCCGAAAAGCGGGGGCCGCACATCTCCCAGCGCACCGGTAATACCGTCCATTTTCGGGCAACCCCCGGTAAGTTCAGGGGTGTTCGCCGAGCCGCGCGGCCACTCCGTTCCAGGTCCGACAGGCAGTTAGAGCAACCCTATACTTGATATTAACGGGGTCTGTCCCTCAGAATTGCAAACCCGCCCATGCCCTGCAAACGACACATGACATTGATCGCCCTCGGTCTGAACCACCGCACCGCCCCCGTGGAGATTCGGGAGCGGGTGGCGTTCGCCCCCGAGAAGGTGCCGCAGGCCCTGCAGGAGCTCACCGGCAGCGGGCCGGTGCGCGAGGCGGTGATCCTCTCCACCTGCAACCGCACCGAGGTGTATTGCGGCATCGAGGGCGAGGAGAAGGGACCGGTGCTGGAGTGGTTCCGCGACTTTCATCGCCTCAGCGCCCAGGAAGTCGACCCCTATCTCTACGCCCATCCGGACGGTCAGGCGGTACGCCACATCCTGCGCGTCGCCAGCGGCCTCGATTCCCTGGTGCTGGGCGAACCGCAGATACTGGGTCAGATCAAACAGGCCTATGGCACCGCCCAACAGGCCGGCACCATCGGCCAGCTACTCAACAAGCTGTTCCAGCACACCTTCTCCGTGGCCAAGCAGGTACGCACCGACACTGCCATCGGCGCCAGCCCCGTGTCGGTGGCCTTTGCCGCCGTCAGCCTGGCCAAGCAGATATTCTCCAACCTGGAAAAACACACCGCCCTGCTCGTCGGCGCCGGCGAGACCATCGAACTGGTGGCGCGCCACCTGCACGAACAGGGCATCGGCCGCATCATCATCGCCAACCGCACGGTGGAACGCGCCCACGCCGTGGCGCAGGAATTCGGCGGCTACGCCATCGCCCTGCCGGAGATCCCGGCGCACCTGGCCGAGGCCGACATCGTCATCTCCTCCACCGCCAGCCCGCTGCCGATCCTGGGCAAGGGCATGGTGGAAAGCGCGCTCAAGGCACGTAAGCGCCGCCCCATGCTGCTGGTGGACATCGCCGTGCCGCGCGACATCGAGCCGGAAGTGGCCCAACTGGACGACATCTACCTCTACACCGTCGACGACCTGTCGGAGATCATCCAGGAAAATCTGCAATCACGGCAGCAGGCTGCGCTGCAGGCGGAAGAGATCATCGACACCCAGGTCAGCCACTTCATGGGCTGGTTGCAATCGCTGGAGGCGGTGGACACCATCCGCGCCTTCCGCTGCACCGCCGAGGAGATCCGCGACCAGGTGCTGGAACACTGCATGCGTCACCTCGCCGCCGGCAAGGACCCCGACTATGTGATGCGCGAAATGGCGCGCCTGCTCACCAACAAGCTGATCCACGAACCCACCGCCCAGCTCAATCGCGCCGGCTTCGAAGGCCGCAACGAGCTGCTGGATGCCGCCCGCGTCCTGTTCAATCTGAAGCACAACGACAACTAGCCCCGTGAAACCGTCCATCCTCAGCAAGCTGGAGACTCTCTCCGAGCGGCTGCAGGAGCTCAATGCCCTGCTCGCCGATCCGGACACCATCACCAACCAAGAGCGCTTCCGCACCCTGTCGCAGGAATACGCCCAGCTCACGCCGGTGGTGGAGTGTTACCAGAACTATCAGTCCACCCTGGCCGACATCGACACCGCCGACGAAATGATGCGCGGCAGCGATGCGGAGCTGCGCGAGCTGGGGCAGATGGAGCTGGAGGCGGCGCGCGAGCGGCGCGACGCCCTGGAACTGGAGCTGAACAAGCTGCTGCTGCCCAAGGACCCCAACGACGCCAAGAACATCTTCCTGGAAGTGCGCGCCGGCACCGGCGGCGACGAGGCGGCGATCTTCGCCGGCGACCTGTTCCGCATGTACAGCCGCTACGCCGAACTGCGCCGCTGGCAGGTGGAGATCGTCTCCGAGAGCCTGGGCGAACACGGCGGCTACAAGGAGATCATCGCCCGCGTCATCGGCCAGGGCGCCTACTCGCGCCTCAAGTTCGAATCCGGCGGCCACCGCGTGCAGCGCGTGCCGGAAACCGAGTCCCAGGGCCGCATCCACACCTCCGCCTGCACCGTGGCGGTGATGCCCGAGGTGGACGAGGTGGAGGCGCAGGAGATCAATCCGGCCGATCTCAAGGTGGACACCTACCGCGCCTCCGGCGCCGGCGGCCAGCACGTCAACCGCACCGAGTCGGCCATCCGCATCACCCACCTGCCTTCGGGCATCGTGGTGGAGTGCCAGGACGAGCGCTCGCAGCACAAGAACCGCGCCCGCGCCATGTCGGTGCTGGCCTCCAAACTGCTCGCCGCCGAGCAGGAAAAGCAGCACAGCGAACAGTCCGCCACGCGCAAGCTGCTGGTGGGCAGCGGCGACCGTTCCGAGCGCATCCGTACCTACAACTTCCCCCAAGGCCGCGTCACCGACCACCGCATCAACCTCACCCTGTACAAGCTGGACGACGTGATGGCCGGCAACCTTGACCCGGTGATCGAGCCGCTGATCAGCGAATACCAGGCCGACCAGCTCGCCGCCATGAGCGCCGAATGAACGCACCGGGCGCGGCGAAACCACTGTCCCTTGCCGCCGTCCTGTTCAGTGCCGTTGCTGCAGCCCAACCGCCGGACACCGGCAGCCGGACCATCGAGGAGCGGCAACTGGCGCGGCTTGCCAGGGTGGAACGCTCCGGCGGCGCTCTGCAGCCGTTCACCAGCGACGGCTGCAGCGGCGGCCTGAGCGAAGGCTGGGACTGGCTGGCGCGGCACAATCCCCGCTACGCCGAACTGTTCGGCCGGCGCCCGCCCTGGGAGGCCTGCTGCGTCATCCACGACTGGGCCTACTGGAACGGCGGCAGCGCCGACGGCTATGACCGGCGCCTGGCCGCCGACACGGCGCTGCACCAGTGCGTCACCGCCACCGGCGCGCGACGTGCCGACGACATCGGTGCCCGCCTGCACCTGCCAGCGGCGCGAGTGACCCAGTCCTTCGTCACTGCGGCGGACCTGATGTTCGTCGCCGTACGCACTGGCGGGGCGCCCTGCACCCCACTGCCCTGGCGCTGGGGCTACGGCCTCGCTCCCTGCCCGGCACTGACCACACCATGAACGTGACATTGCAGCAGGCCCTGCTCACGGCCCGGTCGCACCTGGCGCACAGCGACACGCCGGGCCTCGACGCCGAGCTGTTGCTCTGCCATGTGCTGGAGAAAAACCGTGCCTGGCTGCGTGCCTGGCCGGAGCGAACGCTCACTGTCGATGAGCAGGCTGCCTTCGAGACCCTCATCACCCGCCGCGCCGCCGGCGAGCCGGTGGCCTACCTTACCGGCCGGCGCGGCTTCTGGTCGCTGGAGCTGAAGGTCACTCCCGCCACCCTGATCCCGCGTCCGGATACCGAAACGCTGGTGGAGTGGGCGCTGGAACTGATCCCGGCGGGCGCGGCCTGGCGCATCGCCGACCTCGGTACCGGTAGCGGAGCCATCGCCCTGTCCCTGGCACACGAGCGGCCGCACTGCCGCCTGGTCGCCACCGACGCGTCGATCGACGCCCTGGCTGTGGCGCAGGACAACGCTGCAACCAGCCAGATCGGCAACGTGGAGTTCCGTGCCGGTCTCTGGTTCGCCCCTCTGGCCGGCACCCGCTACCACCTCATCGTCAGCAACCCCCCCTACATCGCGGCCGGCGATCCACACCTGTCCCGCGGCGACCTGCGCTTCGAGCCCGCCACCGCCCTTGCCGCCGGCGCCGACGGTCTGGATGACATCCGCCTGCTGGTGGCCGGCGCTCCGCAGCACCTGGAAGCCGGCGGCTGGCTGCTGCTGGAACACGGCTGGGACCAGGGCGCGGCAGTGCGTGCCCTGCTGCTGCAGCAGGGCTTCCGCGAGGTCGCCACCCGCCGTGATGCCGCCGGTCACGAGCGCATCAGCGGCGGACAGTGGCCCTGATCACTCCCCCGTGCCCCGGATGTGGTTATACTTGGGCAACATTTAGCGATGCAGCGGGCTGGCAACAGCCGGGGTGGTACGGCATGCAGCAGGAAAACAGCGAATTTCTCAAGATCCGTGACGTCACCTTCTGTACCCTCAATCCGGACCCCAAGCAGGCCCATACCGCCACCCTGCTGCTCACCGGCATGGAAGGCATTATCGACGCCCATCCGCAGCAGGACCACATCATGCAGGTGCGCTACGACATCACCCTGATCACCCTGCGCGCCATCGAGGAAGTACTCAATGAAGTCGGCTTCCATCTCGCCAACAACCTGATGTGCAAACTCAAGCGCGCCCTGTACTACTACACCGAAGACACCCAGCGCGCCAACCTCGGCCTCGACGGCCACGCCGCCCCCAAGGACGTGAAGGTCTACGTCAAGCGTTACGAACAGCTGCGCCACGGCTGCCGCGACGACCGGCCGGAGCATTGGCGCAACTACCTGTAGGTCGGACTTCAGTCCGACAATACTCCCCGCTGAACGAAGCCGATGTCGGACTGAAGTCCGACCTACAGTAGATTGAAATGAACGACGATCAACTCCAGCGCTACAGCCGCCACATCACCCTGCCGCAGGTGGACGCCGCCGGGCAGCGCAGGCTCATGGCCGCGCGCGTGCTGATCATCGGCATGGGCGGCCTCGGTTCCCCCATCGCCATCTATCTCGCCGCCGCCGGCGTCGGCACCCTGGTGCTGGTGGACTACGACACGGTGGAACTGTCCAACCTGCAGCGCCAGGTGGTGCACCGCACCGCCGACGTGGGCCGGCCCAAGGTGGAGTCGGCGCGTGATCACCTGCTGGAACTCAATCCGCACATCGACGTCATCGCCATCAACGGCCAGTTGACCGACGCGGCATTGGACGAACAGGTGCGCCTGGCCGACGTGGTGGTGGACGCCAGCGACAATTTCGACACCCGCTTCGAGCTCAACGCCGCCTGCGTGCGCCAGCGCACGCCGCTGGTGTCCGGCGCCGCCATCCGCATGGAAGGCCAGGTCACCGTATTCCACAACGAACAGCCCGACGCCCCCTGCTACCGCTGCCTGTACCGCGATGAGGAGGGCGGCGGCGATACCTGTGCCCTCACCGGCGTACTGGCCCCGGTGGTCGGCATCATCGGCACGGTGCAGGCGACGGAAACCCTCAAGGTGCTGCTCGGCATCGGCGCCACCCTGGGTGGACGCCTGCTGCTGCTCGATGCGCTGGGCATGGAGTGGCGCACGCTGAAGCTGCGCAAGGACCCGGCCTGTCCGGTCTGCGGCACGGCTTGACACAAGTAGGGTGCGTACCGCGCACCGTCTTCGCCAGACATCACTGCCATGGTGCGCACTGCGCACCCCACGGAATCGATAGAATCATGACCATCCAGATCGAGCGCACTCTCGTCAACCGCATCCTGGCCCATGCTCAAAAGACACCGGACCAGGAAGTGTGCGGACTGGTGGGTGCCGACAACGGCGTACCGCGCAGCGTCTACACGATAAACAACGTAGCACCGCAGGCGGACCGCCTGTTCGCCATGGATCCACAGCAGCAGATCGACGCCATGCGCCGCATGCGCGATTGCGGCGAGGAACTGTTCGCCATCTATCACTCCCATCCCCATGCGCCCGCAGTTCCTTCCGCCACCGATCTGCAACAGGCGGCCTATCCCGCTGCGCTGTATCTGATCATTTCGCTGAATACCAAGGGCGTGCTGGAGATGCAGGGCTACCGTCTCCGCGGACAGCAGGTGGAAGCCGTGGAACTGGAGATGAGCGGGGACTGAGGACGCAACGCAAGCCTCGCTTTCTGCGCGGACGCGGCATATGCTCTGAGCAGGCGGTCACGCCGTCAGCGCAACAATAACCATACGCCGCAAGGGGATCACCATGAGCGAGAAACTCATCAAAGAGGTACGCCGGGTTCTGGACGGAAAGAGTGGTCCGCTGGATGACGAGGAGCTGGAATTTCTCGCCCGTGACATCACCAAGCTGGGCTTCAAGCTGGGCTTTGCCCGTGCCTATGCCAGCGGTCCGCTGCTGGCGGAAAAACTGATGGATGAACTGGAGCAGAAAGAAAAGCTGATCAACGATCTCTGCGCCCTGCTCAAGTGCCGTTGAAGAAACCCTGAAGTCCCATGGCAGGGTGCGCAGTGCGCACCCTGCAAAATCTGCCTTCTGCCATCAACTCAGTGTCTCGTCGTGCCTACGTCCGGCGGCGGTGCCGCAAACAACTGCGTCGCATCCACCGCATCAAAACGATAGTGCTTGTTGCAGAACTCGCAGGTCACCTCAATGGCCCCTTCGCTGTGCAGGATATCCATCACCTCGTCCTGCCCCAGGCTGTGCAGCATGCCGGCCACGCGCTCCCGCGAACAGGAGCAGTGGAAGCTGACCGGTTCAGTGTCGAACAACCGCACTTCCTCTTCGTGAAACAGGCGGTGAATGATCTCCTGCGCCGGCAGTGCCAGCAGCTCTCCGGCCGAGAGTGTCGCACCCAGTGCCTGCACCCGGCTCCAGGCATCGTCATCGGCTTCGACGCCGGGCAGTTTCTGCAACAGCATACCCGCTGCGCTGTTGCCATCAGCCGCCAGCCACATGCGTGTCGGCAACTGTTCGGAACGGTCCAGGTAGGTGTCGATGGCATCGGCCAGGCTGTCGCCCTCCAGCGCCACGATGCCCTGGTAGCGTTCACCGCCGGTCCCCGGATCGATGGTGATGGTCAGACGCCCGGCGCCGAACTGCGCATGCAGATCCCCGGCGACCACCTCGCCCTGCCACTGCGCCATGCCGCGCACCGTGCGCCGCGACGTCGCCTCCACCACCAGCAGGTTTATCGCGCCCTCGCCCTGCACCTGCATGGTGACCGTGCCGTTGAACTTGAGGGTGGCCGACAGCAGCAGGCAGGAGGCCATCATTTCGCCCAGGCGCGCGCGCACCGCCGGCGGATATTCGTGGCGCCGCAACACCTCCTGCCAGGCAGTATCAAGATGCACAAGCTCACCGCGTAACGGCGTGTGCTCGAACAGAAAACGTTGCAGAGTATCTTTCATGGCGCCATCGGTAACAGTTCCGCAGGGACGCGAATTATAGCGAACCCTTTGAATCCTGCGGAGCCTCACCACCGCCGATTACCGGCAGCCACACCCGGAACGTCGTTCCCTGTCCCACCACGCTGCGCACCTCGATACGTCCGCTGTGTTTCTGCACGATGCCAAACGACAGCGACAACCCAAGGCCGGTTCGCTTGCCCACAGGCTTGGTGGTAGAAAATGGCTCGAACACCCGAGTCAGATGTTGCGGCGCGATACCTTCCCCGGTATCAGCCACCTCGAACCACGCCGCATCTCCTTCCTGCCTGGTCCGCAAGGTGATGCGGCCACATGCGGAAATGGCCTGAGCTGTACCCCAACTCCCACACCTGGCGCGTCATGTAGGCGAGATCGACGGGGTCAGGCGGCGTCCCGACGGCGTGAAGATATCCCGCTCGGGGATGTCCTGCAGATAGGGATTGGGCGTTGTCGACATGGAAGGCATCCATGCCCCGGAACGTCCAACGCCCCAGCACAATAGTCAGAAAATTTCTTTTTCATTGCGGATTCGCAATGCGCTCCATGCATTTCACCCTCTACTCTGTCTGCGGCCCCCACCAACGCAGTGGGACGCTTGTGTTAAACAGACACCAAAGGAATCACATCTGATGAATCATTCCCGCGGCTTCGATCCGAAGCGGCGTGCATTTCTTGGCGCCAGTACCGTCGGCGTACTCGGCGCCGCTGCACCCGACACCGCCCTCGGCCGTATCGATGTTCCCCATGCACAGGAAGCGCTGCCGGACAGCGCAGAAATATTCGGCTTCTGCGACATGTGCTACTGGCGCTGCGGCATCAAGGTGCGTGTGCGCGATGGTCGTGCGGTGAAGATCGACGGCAATCCGGAACATCCCAATAATCACGGCGTGGTCTGCGCCAAGGGCAATGCCGGCCTGATGGCGGCCTTCGACCCGGACCGGCTCAAGCACCCCCTGCTGCGCACCGGCGCGCGCGGTGAAGGCAAATGGGCGCGCATCGGCTGGGACGAGGCGCTGGACCGCATCGCCGACGGCCTCAGCCGCGTGAAGGAGCATTACGGTGCCGAGGCTCTGGCAATGATCGGCCACGGCACCTGGGAAAAACCCTACCATCGTCTGGCCCATGCCTTCGGTACGCCCAACACCACCAGCCCGGTGTTCGGCCTGTGCTGCGGCCCACGCGCCATCGGCAACATGATGGTCAGCGGACGCAACCTCACCGGCAACGAAACGCTGGACCTGGAGAACTGCAAGTATTTCCTCATGCTCGGCCGCAACGTCACCGAATCGCTGCACAACGGCGAGACCATGGCCTGGGTGGAAGGCGTGGCACGCGGTGCCAAAGTCGTTTACGCCGACCCGCGCTACACCGTCACCGCATCCAAGGCCGACGAGTGGCTGCCGATCCGCCCGCTCACCGATCACGCCCTGCTGCTGGCGCTGATCCACGTCGTGCTCAACGAAGAACTGTACGACAAGGCCTTCATCGCGGAATACGCCATCGGCCTCGATGAGTTGAAGCAGCGCGTGCAGCGCTACACGCCGGAGTGGGCCGAAGGGGAGACAGAGCTCTCCGCCGCCGGCATCGTGCGCATTGCGCGCGAGATGGCGGCGCTGGCGCCGGCGGTACTGGTGTACGCGCCGCGCCGCCTGACCCGCAGCAGCAACGACCTCGGCACCGCCGTCTCGATAGCCATCCTTAATTCGCTGTTCGGGGTGTGGGATCGTCACGGCGGCATCTATACGCCAGCCAATTTCACCATCCCCGAGCCTGACCTGCCGCCGTATCCGCACAGCCATGCCGAACGCGCCGACGGCGCCGGCATAGCCGGGCGCTGGCCGCTGGCCAACGCGCAGTACGGTCTGACCAACGAGATGTGGCGCGCCATGGCCGAGCAGCAGCCCTATCCCATCAAGGCGCTGATCACCGCTGGCGGCAACGGCTTCATGAACGGCACCGACTACGGCCGTGTACGCCGGGCCATCGACAACCTGGAGCTGTTCGTTGCAGCCGACATAGCGCCCAACGAGATGAACAGCTACGCCGATATCCTGCTGCCCGAGGCCAGCTATCTGGAGCGTTATGACGACCTGCAGACCGGCGGCGCGCGCGAGGCATTCGTCGCAATCCGCGCTCCGGCCATGGCGCCGCTGCACGACACGCGCGATGCGTGGAGCATCTGCAAGGGCATTGCCGATCGCCTCGGTCTCGGCGCGTGGTTTCCACACGATTCGGTGGCCGATCTTATCGATGAGCGCTTGCGCAAGGTTGGCCTGTCGCGCGCTGAACTGGAGCAGAAGGGCGTAGTCAAGCTGCCCGCCGATCCGGCGAAGAACTTTCCGCGCGAGCACGGCCTGCGCGCGGTATTCCCCACTCCCAGCGGCAAGATCGAACTGGTGCCGACCACGCTGCAACAACTCGGCATGGACGACGCCATCGATTACGAGGCGCAGGTGCGGCCAGACGAGGGCGAGTTCCATCTCACCTTCGGCCGCATCGGCGTGCACACCCACGCCCGTACCCAGAACAATCCCTGGCTGGCGGACCTGATGGCTGAAAACGTGCTGTGGCTGCATCCGGAGGCGGCCTCCGCGCGCGGCATCGAAAACGGCCAACGCGTGCGCGTCACCGATCGGCGTGGTCACAGCGAAGAGTTGGCGGTTAAGGTCACTACCCGTATCCGCCGCGACACCGTATTCATGGTGCATGGTTTCGGTCACTTCGATGCACGCATGCGCACCGCCCACGGCCAGGGCGGCGCCGACGCCAACCTCGCCTCACCGGGACAGGATCGGCGCATCGGCAGCGTCAGCATGGGCCTCGCCCTGGTGCGTGTCGAGAAGGTGTAGGGTGCAAAGCTATGAACCCAAAAAGGTTGAGTCCGCCAATGAACGCAAATGTACGCAAATCAAGGCGGAGGACTCAGCCATCAGCCAGCCGCACCGCGCCACCGATGAGTGGTGCGCGCCTGTGTAACGCCATGAATATTTGCGTCTATTTGCGTTCATTCGCGGACTAATTGAGGTTTTCAGGATGGACAAACGTTACATCATGCTGGCGGACATCACCCGCTGCATCAACTGCAAGGCCTGCGTGGTGGCCTGCCGCGCCGAGTGGGACACGCCGCTGGGCCATTCGCGCGACTGGGTACGCGAGGTGGAGAGCGTCAGCGCCGACGGCCTGCCGCAACTGCAACTGTTCCCCGGCCGCTGCCAGCACTGCGACGACGCCCCCTGCGTCGAGTCCTGCCCCTCCGGTGCGGCGTGGAAGCGCGCCGACGGCATCGTGCTGGTGGACGATGCGCTGTGCTCCGGCTGCGAGCTGTGCGTGCCGGCCTGCCCCTACGATGCGCGCTGGCTCAACCCGGTGACCAACACCATCAGCAAGTGCACCTTCTGCCAGCCGCGCGTGGATCAGGGGCTAGCCCCCGCTTGCGTGCAGACCTGTGTCGGTGGCGCATTGCAGTTCGGCGACGCCAATGACCCCGCCTCGAAGGTGAGCGAACTTTTGCGCAGCAAAGAGTGGGTACAGCTCAACACCGCCGAGGTGCCGGGCGCCACCTCACACTACTACCACACCGGCGGCAAGCCGCTGCCGCAGGCGGTGCTGCCGCATCCGGTGCAGCAGCACCTGCAAGGCACGCTGCTGGCCGGGGTGATCAACCCGGTGGCCGGCATCGGCATCGGCGGCATGGTGGGGGCGTTCATCGCCGCCGGGGTGAAGAAGATCATCGATCGCCGCGCGCAACGGGGCAGTGGCAAGGAGTCACATCATGAGTAAGCAATCGCGCCGCATCCATGTCCGCGATGCCGGAACCATCCGCCTGCACTGGTTCAACGCCCTGTGCTGGGGTCTGCTGGTGGCCAGCGGCCTCGGCATCCTCTCCGGCGACTTCGTGCGCCTCGCCCCGGCCTTCTGGCCCGAGCTGCTGCAACACCTGTTCGGCGGCAATGCCGCGCTGGTCCTCGGTCACGCCATGCTCGGCCTGGTCTGGATGGGCGGCATCATGCTGTTCACCCTGCTGCGCTGGCGCAGCACCGCCGCCCCCTTCCTGCGCGAGGTGCTGTCGCTCACCCCGCGCGTGGTACTGACGGATCTGCGCTTCATGGTAGTGACGCTGGCACGGCTGTTCGGACTGATGAAGCACGCCGCGCTGCCGCCGCAGGGCCGCTACAGCGGCGCCCAGCGCTTGCTCGGCACGCTGATCGTGGTCTGTTCGGTATTCATCGCCCTGAGCGGCCTGTACCTGTTCTTCGCCCCCAAGCTGTTCAGCTTCGCCGCCGCCCCGCTCTACGGCGCGTTGTTCCGCTGGGCGCTGCTGCTGCATGCGGCAGCGGTGTTCCTGGTGCTGATCGGCCTGGTGGCACACATCTACTTCGCCGTGGTGGAGGAGCGCGAGTCGCTGGAGAGCATGAAGAGTGGCTACATCGACGCCGAGTTCGTGCACCACCACAGCCCGCTGTGGTACGAGCAACTCAAACGCGAAGGGCGGGTGTAAAAATCGTTAAACGCAAAGACGCCAAGTTCGCAAAGAACGCAAAGGAGTTCCGGCTTCAACAGGTTGCTGAAAAAGTCTCCGGTGGATGCCAGACAAGGCGCAAAGCGGTGAAAAAGCAGCGTTTACAAGTCGTAAATGAGCATTTTGAGCCCCTTTGCAACGCAGGATGGCGCCGCCCGAGGGTTTTTCAGCAACCTGTTAAACATCTGGAGTGCTATGGGAGCCGCATTAACCGTCTTTGCGCTCTTTGCGTCTTTGCGTCTTTGCGTCTTTGCGTTGAAGTCTTTTGATGCTGACTCGTTCGTTTTACTCGGCCGCGATGCGCTCCAGTGCGGCGCGGTCGCAGTGGAAGCTGCCGGTGTGTTCACTCAGCACTCCGGCGCGCTTGAGTTCGGCCACCATGCGGCTGGCGGATTCGGTGGTGAGACCGAGCATGGCCCCCATATCCTTGCGGCTGAACAGGTTGCATAGTCCATCGCCGGAGTCGTTGGACAGGCGCAGTAACAGGCGCGCCACACGCTGGCGTGCGCTGCCGGTACCCAGCTCGGTGAGCCAGGCATCAGCCTCGGACAGGGCCTGTTGCCAGCGCCGCATCAACTCTCGGTAGAGTTGCGGGCTCTCCAGTTCCAGTCGGCGTACCACGTCCACCGGGATGCGGCACACCACGCTGTCCTGCTCGACGATGGCATCGTGCTGGTAAGTCTGCCCCACCAGCGCCTCCAGCCCGGTAACGTCGGTGGAACGCACTAGGCGTACGATACGCTCACCACCATCGGGCAGGTACTGCACCAGTTTCACCAGCCCGTTGCGCACGGTGAAGATGGCGCGGCCGGCGTCGCCCATGTGGTAGAGGGACTCGCCGCGCAGGAGATGCTGCTCGTCGATGGAATGCTGGATGCGCCCGAGCAGCTCCGGATCGATGCCGGCAAACAGCACCGAGGCACGCATGGTGCAAAGACTGCAGTCGGCCGTCTCACACCAGCTGGTCATTGCGGGTTGTATCAGTTTCATGTCGGGCCGTTTTTCCTGGCGGCGCTGCCGCGCTGTTGCTTCTATCCTGCCTCATTATCCCCACCGCCGGCCAGCCGTTGTTCCAACTGGACGAGGCGCTCCGGCGTGCCGACGTCCATCCAGGCGCCGGGATAATACTCACCACTCACCAGCCCTTGCGCCATGGCCGCACGCAACAGCGGGGCAAGGGAAAATTTGCCCGGCCTACAGCCGGCAAACAATTCCGGCCGATACACCCCGATGCCGCTGAAGGTAAGCCGCGGCCCGTCGTCGTCCCGCACCAGCCCATCCGAACCCAGCACAAAGTCGCCCGCCACATGCTGTGGCGGATTATCCACCAGCACCAGATGGGCCAGGCCGGACACCCGGGCAGGGAGGCGGGCAAAGGGAAAATCGGTCCAGATGTCGCCGTTTACCACCACAAACGGCACCGGCCCCAACAACGGCAGCGCCTGCAGGATACCGCCACCGGTCTCCAAAGCCTCGCCCTCGGGCGAATAACGGATGTGCACCCCAAAGCGACGACCATCACCCAAGGCCTGCTCGATCTGCGCGCCCAGGTGTGCGTGGTTGATGATGAGTTCGTGGATACCTGCCTGGGCCAGGGCGCGAATGTGGTACTCGATGAGCGTATGCGGTCCGACCCGCAACAGGGGCTTGGGGGTATGGTCGGTGAGTGGTCGCATACGTTCGCCGCGGCCGGCGGCGAGGATCATGGCTCTCATCGTGACAATGCGCCTGGATAGGTTAGGCTAGTGGTATGGCGCGGCAGTCTAGCAGTATCGGCCCGGTGTCTACAGTAAAAATAAAGAGCAAAGGACGTCACCATGCAGGTCATTCAACGCATAGAAGCCTATCTCAAGGTCCAGAAAGTACCGTTCCAGCTGCTGGCGCATCCCCCCACCGATACTCTGGAGGAGGCGGCGGCGGCGGCCGGCGTAGAGGTGCGCCAACTGGTGCGCGCGGTGATGCTGGAAGACGATACCGGGATGGTGATGGCCGTGCTGCCGGCCGACTATCTGCTGGACTTCACGGTGTTGAACCGCCTACTGGGCCGGAACCTGCAACCTGCAGCACGCGGCAATATAACCGCTGTCTTCCCTGACTGCCAGCCACGCTCCATCCCTCCCCTGGCCGAACCCTATGGACTCACCGCGGTAGTGGACGAGCAGGTGGCGCTGATGCAAACCGTCTGCTTCGAGCCGGGTAGCCACGAACACCTGGTGTGCATGGAGGGCTCCCTCTTCGACTGGCTGCACCAGGACGCACGACATGGCGTGTTCTCACACCCGACCCAGGCACTGGCCAGCCCCAGTATTCACACCTTTACCATGCCCACCGGGGCCGATGGGGCCGACGGACTGCGAAAACTGCATCCGGTCGAGAATATGGAGCAACGCATGCGGGCCTTGCAGTCGATGCCCCCTCTGCCGGAAGTTACTCGCCGCCTGCTGCTTCTGCGCAACGACACGAGGGCGACCCTGGCCGAACTGACGGACATCATCATGCTGGACCCCGGCCTGGCGGCGCAGGTCGTGAACTATGCCCGCTCCGCCTATTACGGATATCGTGGCAGCGTGGAGACCTTGCAGGACGCCACAGGCCACGTACTCGGCCTCGATACCGCGCTGCACATGGCGCTCGGCCTCAGTGCTGCCCAGGCCTTGCGTGCGCCGGTGGATGGGCCGCTGGGCCTGCACGCCTTCTGGCACCATGCCATCCACACCGCCACCCTGGCCGAAGCCCTCGCCCCCCTGCTGCCGTCCGCCAACCGTGGCAGGCGCGGGCAAGCCTTCCTGGCCGGCCTGCTGCATGACTTCGGCACCCTCGTCCTCGGACACTTGTTCAAGGCGGAGTTTTACCTGCTCAACAAGGTGGTTGCCGCAAATCCCGACATCCCGCTTACCTTGATCGAGAAACGCATTCTGGGCTTCACGCACACCCAGCTGGGAAGCTGGGCCCTGGAATACTGGACGATGCCCCCGGAGGTAATCGTCACGGCACGGGAACACCACAACGAATATTACCGCGGCGAACACGCCGTCCTCGCCCGACTGGTGCTCCTGGCCGAGCACCTGCTCAAGGACAGCGGCTTCAGTGACGCCGCATCGGCTGAACCACCACCCGCCGTGTACACCGCCCTCGGGCTCGACAAGGAGCGGGTGCACGACACCACGGCCCGGGTTCTGGAGCACGGCACCTACGGTCTGGAGGAGATGGCACATACCTTGGCCACCTGACACCCTGTCACGGTACCGGAGTGTCGACCAGGTCACGCTTCCTGGGCCGGTTCAAACCTAGGATGAATGCATAAGCGGGGTTCTCATCGTCAAGAGGGGTGAACGCCGGACATTCATCAGCACCTGTACACCGGGCAGCAGACTGTTTCACCGGGACAGCAACACCGCCGGACAGCACGACGGCGGCACCACAAGACCACACCGCCACCTACCGTCGCTTTGGTCTATGGTTGAAACAGGGAACAACTGGAGGCGCAACATGGAACCATGCAACCCCATTGAGGCCTACCTCAACGCCCAGGGCGTATCGTTCCGTCTCATCCCCCATGCGCCCACCAAGACGCTCATCGAGGCCGCCCAGGCCGCCAAGACCGATTACCGGTGCATGGTACGGGCGGTGATGCTGGAAGATGACCAGGGCATCGTGATGGCCGTGCTCCCCGCCGACCACATGCTGGATTTTGCCGGCCTGTGCCAACAGTTGAGCTGCAACCTGCACCCCGTGTCACAGGAGCGTTTGAGCAGCATGTTCCCCAACTGCGAAACCGGCTCCATTCCGCCCTTGGCCCAACCCTATGGTCTTTCAGCCATCATTGACGAGCAGGTCGCCGAGATGGCGCAGGTGTGTTTTGAGCCGGGCAACCACCAGTCCCTGCTGGTGATGGCAGGTGCGGATTTCATGCGCCTGCATGCCAACTCACGCCGCCTCAGCCTCTCCCGTCCAACCGCCACCCTGGCAGGCGCGAGTGAATTTGACTTCATCGCGGCAGAACCCACGCCGACCATCAAGGGGCTGCAGCCCTCAGGGGACCTGCAGGAGCGCATCCGCCGCCTGCCCTCCCTACCGCTACTGCCCGACTCGGGCCGACGCCTGCTGCTGTTGCGCAACAACCCCAAGGGCACCATCGCCCAGTTGGAAGCCATTGTTGCCACTGATCCGGCACTGGTCGCCCAGGTGGTCCGCTATGCCCGCTCCGCCTATTACGGTTACCGCGGCAAAGTGGAGTCCCTGCACGACGCCATCACCCAGGTACTTGGTTTCGACATGGTTTTGCACATGGCCCTGGGACTCAGTGCCGCCCGCACCCTGCGCATACCTGCAGACGGTCCCCTCGGCGTGCGCTCGTTTGTGCGCCACTCGGTCTATACCGCGGGCCTGGCCCAGGCCCTCAATACCGTGCTGCCCGCCCCCATCCGCGGCAAACCCGGCCTGGTCTATCTATCCGGGTTGCTGCACGACATCGGCTTCGCCGTACTCGGCCACCTGTTCAAGGCAGAGTTCTATCTGCTCAACAAGGCCGTCGCCACCAACCCGCGTGTACCGGTCGCATTGCTGGAGAAACGTATCCTGGGGGTTGAGCACACCCAAATCGGCGGTTGGCTGCTGCAGGGCTGGGAGATGCCCGACGAGGTCATTGTCAGCGCCCAGGAGCACCATAACGAGTACTACAGCGGCCCCCATTCCAACTACGCCAACCTGATACTGCTGGCTGATCACCTGCTCAAGAGCCATCAGCCCAGTGATGCGGCCAGTGACGAGGTACCACCCGTGATCCTCACGGCCCTCGGGGTGGATATCGACCAGGTCGTGAAGGTCACCAACCAGGTGCTGGAAGAGTCCCGCCCCGGCCTGGACGAAATGGCCGGCATCTTGGCAGCCTGACTCCCCCCCGACGCGCTACACTGCGCACTGTCCTGCGTCATAAATGTTGACAGCAACTGTCAACATTTGTACGGTGGTGCCCATTATGCCCGAACCCACGGAGTTTCCCCATGAATGCACTCAATAACGCCGACATGGAACTCGGCAGCGGCATCGCCGCCTTCGAAGGCAAGCACTTCGCCACCGCCATGCAGCTGCTCTCACCACTGGCAGCTGCGGGGAATGCCGAGGCCCAGTACCGCGTCGCCATCATGTTGCAGAACGGCCTCATCGGCAGCCCCAACCTGGACGAAGCCGTGCGCTGGATGATGGCTGCGGCCAACCAGGGACACGCCATGGCCCAGCACGGCATCGGTTTCATGTACCTGGAAGGGGAAGGCATGGAAAAGAACCCGGCGGAAGCGGCGCTCTGGTTCCGCAAGGCCGCCGACCACGGTCTGGCCGGCTCGCTCACCACCCTGGCGATGATGTATGAGCAGGGCCTTGGCGTGCCGCAAGACGCAGCCAAGGCACAGGAACTGTACAAGCAGGCGGGGTTTTAGTTTCGAGTTTCGACAAGGTTGTGTCGTAGCTTCGGGGTTTTCGGAATTTCAAACCCGCAACCCGAAACCGTTCTTATCTTCCGCCTTCTCGACGATACCCCCCAGTCCCGCCAGTTCCGGATAGCTCGCCGCCACCTCACGCACATAGCCCAGGGTGCGCGGGATATCCTTGAGGTAGCCGGGCTTGCCGTCACGGTGGTTGAGGCGGGCGAAGATGCCGGTCGCCTTGAGGTGGCGCTGCACCCCCATCCAGTCGAACCAGCGCAGGAAACGTTCTTCGTCGCGCCCACGCAGGATGCCACTGTCGATGGCCAGTTCCTGGTAACCCAGTGCCCAGGCCTCCACCTGCGCCCGCGGCCAGGCGATGTAGCAGTCGCGCAGCAACGACACCAGGTCGTAGGTCACCGGGCCGTGGACCGCATCCTGGAAATCGAGGATGCCGGGGTTGTGCGGCGCCACCATCAGGTTACGCGAGTGATAGTCGCGGTGCACCGCCACCTGCGGCTGGGCCAGCGCCGACTGTGCCAGCAGGCGGAAGGCGTCGTCCAGCGAACGCTGCTCGCTGTCGCTCAGCGTCAGTTGCAGATGGCGCCCCAGATACCACTCGCGGAACAGCTCCATCTCGCGCAGCAGCAGCGCCTCGTTGTAGGGCGGCAATTCGCTCTGCTGCGGGCCGCAGGCCTGCAAGATGATCAGCGCCGCCATGGCGTCGCCGTACAGGCGGCCGACGCTGGCCGCGTTGAGCGCGGCGAGATACTGTTCGCTGCCCAGGTCGGACAACAGCAGAAAGCCCTGCGCCAGGTCCTCGGCCAGGATCTGCGGCACATTGAGGCCGATGCCGTGCAGCGCGCGGGCGATGCGCACGAAGGGGCGGCTGTCTTCCTTATCCGGCGGCGCGTCCATCACGATGCGGCTCTCGCCGTCAAAGCAGACGCGGAAATAGCGGCGGAAGCTCGCGTCGGATGAGGCAGGCACAATATCGTAGCGCGGCAGACCGAGCCCGCGGTTCAGCCAGTGGTTCAGTTGTTCCAGACGTTGCGGCACGACAGCACTCTCGCATACAGGGGCGGGCATTATCCCGCAATTCCAGGCCATCGTCGCCGTCCGTGACAACGGCATGGCCACCAGTCCCACACAAGTGGGAGAAGCACCCAACGCCAGTACAGACGCCCCCGGAACACCAGGATAGAAATCAGACTGGCAATGCCAATACCGGCATTGGCATAGACCACGGCCGCCGACATGAAGCGCATGGCATGTCACCAGCGCATAGGCGGCCCCATGCACAGGCCGGCAACAGACCGAGGGCCAGCCCCGCCTCACCCAACATGCGTCGAAATTTCCTGCACGCGCAACGACCATGACACGGGACGATGGCCATCGCGTTGCTGCGACATAACGCCCCGGTGGAAAAATTGCGGCATTATAGCGGCTCTGCAATTGAAGCCCGGCACGTTCTGTGCCAACTTAGCGACCTTTCCTGACGTGAAACCGATCCGTGACCATCCGCCGCCCAACGCTGCTTCTGTGCCTTGTCCTGCTGCTCGCCGTGCTGCCTGCGTGGGTGCAGGCGCAGGAAAATGACGACCGCTGGGCACTGTGCGCGCCATCCAGCGACATGATTCCACTGCCGGAATTGGGGCCGGACGAGGATACCGCACTACACGTTTCGGCAGATCGGGTAACGGCGGAAGGTGAAGGGGCGAGCCATTTCAGCGGTGATGTGGTGCTGTTGCAGCGCGGCCGGCGCATCGAAGCTCACGAAGCGTGGTATGACCAGGCCAACGACGTCCTGAACCTTGATGGTAACGTCAAGCTCTATACCACCGACATGGCCCTCAGCGGCGAGCGAGCCCGCTTCAGCCCCGGTTCCGACAGCGGCGAAATGCACGATGTACGCTACCATTTCCGCACTGCCCATGCCTTTGGTCGCGCCGACCATGCGATATTGCGCGATGCCAATCACATCGAACTCACCGCCGCCTCCTACACCACCTGCGACCCCGGCAAGGTAGACTGGCTGCTCAAGGCGAGTCGTATCGACCTGGACGAATCTGACAACACCGGCGAGGCACGTAACGCGCGTCTGGAATTCAAGGGCGTGCCACTCATCTATCTGCCCTACATCAATTTCCCGCTGCAAGGACGCAAGACCGGCCTGCTGCCCCCCACCTTCGACAACTCGGACAAGACCGGCGCCGTCGTCAGCCTCCCGTGGTACTGGAACATCGCCCCCAATTACGATGCCACGATCATTCCACGCCACATGAGTGCACGCGGCACCCAGCTGCAAACTGAATTCCGCTACCTGAATCCCGGCAATCAAGGGCAGCTGAATATCGAGGTGCTGCCCAGCGATGATCGCTACGACAACCGCGATCGCTATTCCGCCACCTACCAGCACGCTGCGCGTCTCGGCGAGGGCTGGAGCAACACCATCATCTATAACACCGTATCCGATACCGATTACTTCAACGACCTGAGCAACAGCCAGGCACGCGCCAGCCTCACCCACCTGGAGCGCCGCCTCGATATTGCCTATCGCGGCATCGGCTGGGACTTTCTTGGCCGTATACAGGATTATCAGACGCTGGCTGGGACCGAACCCTACCGGCGTCTGCCGCAGTTGCGGCTCAACGCCGCCAGCCCGTACCGGCGCAACACCCTGCAATACACCCTGGCCAGCGAGCTGGTGCGCTTCGCCCATGAGGCCATTGAACCCAGTGGCAGCCGCCTGGATCTGACCCCGGCTATCAGCCTGCCGCTGCAAGGAGCGGCCGGATTCCTCACCCCACGCATCGCCCTGCGTCACACCAAATACCAGTTGCAGGACGCTCCTGGCGCAGATGACCCGGATCGTACGACGCCTATCGTCAGCCTCGACAGCGGCCTGTTCTTCGAGCGCGATCTGGTCGTGGGTGAACGGCCGCTGCTGCATACCCTGGAGCCGCGCCTCTATTACCTCTATGTGCCATACCGCAATCAAGGCGACCTGCCGCTGTTCGACACCGGCGACTACGACTTCAGCTTCGCCCAGCTGTTCCGCGACAACCGCTTCAGCGGTGCCGACCGCCAGGGTGACGCCAATCAGGCCACCCTCGCCCTGACCAGTCGCCTGCTGGACAACACCACCGGTGCCGAGCTGCTGCGCGCCAGCATCGGCCAAATCCGTTATTTCGATGATCGCCGCGTAACCCTGTCCGACAGCACGCCGCAGGAACGACAGGATTCCGATATTGTGGCCGAACTGGGCGCCCGGCCGCGGCCCGATCTCAACCTCACCGTCGCCACCCGCTGGAATACGCACGACCATCGCGGCGAACTGCTCACCGGCCGTGCCCGCTATTCCCCCGACCAGGCACACCTGCTCAGCCTCGACTATCGCTACCGCCGTGACCAGGATCTGCGCCAGACCGACCTGATCGCCTACTGGCCGCTGACCCCGCGCTGGCGCGTGCTCGGCCGCTGGAACTACGACCTGGAGCTGGAGCGCACACTGGAGGCCGTCGGCGGAGTGGCGTGGGAGGATTGCTGCTGGGCATTGCATGTGGCCGTGCGCCAGCGCCTCGATACCGTCAGCTATGAATCCAACAACAGCGTCATGCTCACCCTGGAGTTGAAAGGGCTGTCCAGCTTCGGTCGCCGCCTGGAGGACGAACTGGAGGCATTTCACACGCGGTAGAGGTATCGCACCCCCGCCCCCCGACATCGCATTCCCCCGGACATAACTCCGATCCACATATCACTCCGTGGTATTCTTAGTTCCCTGTGATTTCCGGAATTCCCCAATGAAGCACATAGCCATCCTTGCTGCCCTGCTGGGCGGCCTGCTGTCTGTATTCCCGCTGCACGCCGCTCAGGTGGTGGAGCTCAATCGCATCGTTGCCGTGGTGGATAACGAAGCCATCACCAGCCTGGAACTGGAGAAACGCCTGCAGGGCATTATGGTGCAGCTGCGCCAGAACGGTACCGCCATGCCACCGCTGGACATCCTGCGCCGCCAGGTGCTGGAGCGGCTGATCATCGAGCGCATCCAGCTCACCCTCGCCGACAGCCGCGGCGTGCGGGTCAATGATGAAACCCTCAATGAAGTGATTACGCGCATCGCCGCCCAGAACCAGCTTTCGCTGCAACAATTTCGTGAGGCGCTGGAGGGTGACGGCGTTGATTTCAGCGACTTCCGTGAGGAGGTGCGCCACGAGATCACCATGAACAACCTGCGCACCCGTGAAGTGGAAAGCCGCATCGATGTCACGCAGCAGGAAGTGGACGATTTCCTTGCCCGCCAGGCCGGCGGCGACGGCCTGGACTCCGAGTACCGCCTCGGCCACATTCTCATCGCCGTACCGGAGGGCGCGTCACCGGAACAGGTGCAGGCGGCCCGCAGCCAGGCACAGCAGGTGCTTGACGAGTTGCGTGCCGGCGCCGATTTTCGCCAGATGGCCATCACCCACTCCAGTGGCCAGCAGGCCCTGCAGGGCGGCGACCTGGGCTGGCGCAAGGGTGGCCAGCTGCCCACCCTGTTTGCCGACAGCGTGATGCACCTGACGCCGGGCGAGGTGAGCGAACTGCTGCGCAGTTCCAGCGGCTTCCACATCATCAAGTTGCTGGAGAAACGCGGCGAAGAACGCCACTACATCACCCAGACCCACGCCCGGCACATCCTGGTGCGCAGCACCGAATTGGTATCCGACTTCGAGGCACGCAACAAGCTGGCCCGTTTGCGCGAACGTGTGCTGCAGGGCGAGGACTTCGCCGATCTGGCGCGCGCCCATTCCGAAGACCCCGGTTCCGGCGCCAACGGCGGCGATCTGGGCTGGGCCAATCCCGGCACCTTCGTCGGCCCCTTCGAGGAGGCAATGAGCAAGCTGCGTCCCGACGAGATCAGCCAACCCTTCCGCAGCCAGTTCGGCTGGCACATCGTGCAGGTACTGGAGCGGCGCCAGCGCGACAGCACCGAAGAACTCAAGCGCGCCCGTGCCTTCGACGCCATCCGCCAGCGCAAGATTGAAGAAGAAACCCAGGACTGGCTGCGCCGCCTGCGTGACGAGGCCTACGTCGAATACAAGGACTAAGTACTGGGGGGCATGAGTCCGCAAATGAACGTCAATAAACGCAAATCAAGTCAATGACCTCACGTAACACTCGCGGCCGCACCTGCTGCAAACCTATTTGCGTTTATTCGCGTTCATTCGCGGACTGATTCTTTTATGCTGGCCATCCCACGTCTTGCCCTAACACCCGGTGAACCGGCGGGTATCGGTCCCGACCTTGCCGTGCTCCTGGCGCAGCAGCCGCAGGCGGCGGAGATCGTCGTCGTGGCCGATCCGGATCTGTTGCGGCAACGTGCGCGACAGCGCGGTCTGCCGCTGCAGCTGCGCGAGTTCGATGCGGCAGCGGCACCGCAAGCGAATGCAGCGAGCACGCTTGCCGTGCTGCCGGTGCCGCTCGCCGCGCACGCTGCTGCGGGCAGACTCGACCCGGCCAACGCCCCCTATGTGCTGGAGACCCTGCGCCGCGCCGCCGCACTGTGCCAGCAGGAACGCTGCGCCGCCCTGGTCACCGGTCCGGTGCACAAGGGCGTCATCAACGACGCCGGCATCCCCTTCACCGGCCACACCGAATTCCTGGCCGCACTGACCCACACGCCGCGCGTGGTGATGATGCTGGCCACCCCCGGCCTGCGCGTGGCCCTCGCCACCACCCACCTGCCGCTGCGCGCGGTGGCCGATGCCATCACGCAACCACTGCTACGCGAGGTGCTCGGCATCCTGCACCACGACCTGCGTACCAGGTTCGGTATTGCCCAGCCGCGCATCCTGGTGTGCGGCCTCAATCCGCACGCCGGCGAAGGAGGTCACCTGGGGCGCGAGGAGATCGAGGTAATCGAGCCGGTGCTGGAGACCCTGCGCCGTACCGGCATGCAGCTCAGCGGCCCGCTGCCCGCCGACACCCTGTTCACTCCACGCCACCTGGAGCACGCCGATGCAGTGCTCGCCATGTACCACGATCAGGGCCTGCCGGTGCTCAAGCACAAGGGCTTCGGCCGCGCCGTCAACATCACCCTCGGCCTGCCCATCGTGCGCACCTCCGTCGACCACGGCACGGCGCTGGAGCTGGCCGGTCGCGGGGAGATCGATTTGGGTAGTCTGGAGTATGCCGTCGCTGTTGCCATAGAAATGGCCACAGCAGAGAAAAGATGAAAGAGAAAAGATACAAGCAGGCAATGCCTCACTCTTGTATCTTGTATCTTTCCACTTGTATCTGATTCCATGGAACATAAAGCCCGCAAACGCTTCGGCCAGAACTTCCTGCACGATCGTCACGTCATCGATCGTATCGTGCGCGCCATCCATCCCAAGGCCGGTGAGCATCTGGTGGAGATCGGCCCCGGCCTCGGCGCGCTGACGCTGCCGCTGCTACAGTCTGTCGGGCGACTGGAAGTCGTCGAGCTGGATCGCGACCTGATCCCCAAGCTGGAGCAACAGTGCGCCGGGCAGGGTGAACTCATCATCCACAGCGCCGACGCGCTCAAATTCGATTTCTGCAGTCTCGCCGCAGGAGGCAAACTGCGCCTCGCCGGTAATCTGCCCTACAACATCTCCACACCGCTGATCTTCCACCTGCTCGAGCAGGCCCACTGCATCGACGACATGCACTTCATGCTGCAAAAGGAAGTGGTGGAACGGCTGGCGGCAAAACCCGACACCAGCGACTACGGCCGCCTCAGCGTGATGGTGCAATACCGCTGCAAGGTGGAGCAGCTGTTCATCGTGCCGCCCGGCGCCTTCACCCCGGCCCCCAAGGTGGACTCCGCCATCGTGCGCCTGGAACCCCATGCAGCGCCGCCGGTGGACGTCGACGCCGCCGTGCTGGAAAAGCTGGTGGCCCAGGCCTTCGGCCAGCGCCGCAAGACCCTCCGCAATACCCTCAAGGGCCTGCTCGATGCGGAAGCCATCGAGGCCGCCGGCATCGATCCGCAGCGCCGCGCCGAAACCCTCAGCCTGCAGGAATTTGCCGCCCTGGCACGGCGTGTCGCTGGCAGCTGATGCCATCTGCCGCCACAGGGAAGTGCGTTCTGCATCAAGGTCGCTGATCACCGGCCGTTATACTCTGGGCATCGGTGCACGGCATGACAGCGACCATTTACTCATCTCCCCAGGCAACGACGAACTGGCTGATCTTCCGCATCGGCCGCGTCGCCTGTGCCGTACCTGCCATCACGGTGAACAGCATCCTGCCCGTCCCTGCGCACGTCACCGTCATACCCGGTGCCGACGCCGGCAGACCTGGCCTGTTCCATTACGATGGTGGCACCGTAGCGATCATCGACCTGCGCCACCGTTTCGGTTGTGACCGCCCCGACCCCCAACGCGGACGGCTGCTGCTGGGCCGAAGCGGTGTCGGCAGCTATGGCTACTGGGTGGACAGCATCGTCGGTCTGGCCGATGCCGGACAGGTGAAACCGGCACCGCTACCGCCGGAGCTGCCCCACAACGTATTCACCGCCGCCTTGCGTTACCAGGACGAAATCGTCCTGTGCAGCGACCTGGCGCGGTTGCTGGCCATGCGCGATGCCGGTGGGCTGCGGCAACTCGTCTGCCCGCCGCCAGAGCCCCCGGCCAGCCCCATCGCGGCAGCTGCAGCTGGCACAAAGGCGACAGCCCCCTCCCCGGCTGCCGGCATCGCCACTGCCCCCCTCCGCGCACGAAGCAGTGCACCACCTCATGACAGTGCGCTGCCACACGCGGACCGTGCCAATCGTGCGCCCACCCCGGCACAGACAATGCCGGTACCGCCGACCACGCGCCGCAGCGACACCGGCCGGCAGCAAATGCCGCTTGCCGCCCCAAAGCCGTCGGCGCCGGCCTTCGGCTTACGCACAGCTACGGTTATGCCGGCGCCGCAGGCCACCGCCGTGCCAAAGACCACGGCGCCCATCGCCCGCAGCCCCGACGCATGGGTGAGAAAACCGGCAGATATCACTCCCGCCCCATCACCGATTGCGACGGAGGAAACGCCCCGGCGTTCCCCCCGATACCGCCGGGCAATCCTTGCCCTGTTGCCCCTGCTGGCCGGTGGCTGGCTCCTTCTGCGACCTGCACCCACGCCGTCGCCGCCAGCCCCGTCACCTGTCGCATACGTAGCGCCCGAACCGGTGGTCAGCACATCCGGCACCGCCCCCCCACCCACCCCATCGCCCGCTCCGCCAGTCACGGAGGCCGCGGCCCCCGTCACGCAACTGTTCCACAGTGAGGGCATCCAGGTGGAACAGACGGGCACGGACATCACCATCATCATCGAGCGCGCCAGATCTGAACCTGCTCCCCAGATACCGGAACCGGCCCGCGCCACACCGGCGGCAATGCCTTCCCCCACACACGAGCCCGGAGCTGCGGTTGTTTCTGAGCCGGTAACGCCGCAGATGTACGTCCATACCGTAGTCAAGGGCGATACCCTGTGGGCCATTGCCGAGCACTACCTGGACGACCCCTGGCGCTACAAAGAACTGGCACAGCTGAGTCGGATCAGGAATCCGGACCTGATCTATCCGGGCAACACGGTGCGCATCGTTATTCGCTGATCGCGGTGAGCGGGCAGGGGGCCAGAAGGAGGGGAACAGAGACGAGGTGTGCGGCGTGTGTACAGCGACACACTCCCGCGCCACCAAATCCGGGGCGCCGGCCCCTGTCGTCATAGAGGAATGCTAAACTCCAGCCATCCCCCACCGTCACGGATACCGGCAATGAACTTTGAAAACATCCATAACTATTACGAAAAACTGGTACTGGAACACCTGCACGAAACCCTGATGGAGAAACAGGGCATTACCGATCAGGACCTGCTGGAAGACGTGGCCTGCGTTGCCCTCAACCGCCTGCCCACGCGCTACGTGCGCCATGACGTGGACACGGCCTTTTTCACCAATGACGAGGAATGGCAGCGCATGGAAAAACAGGTCGCGGCAGCGGTGGACGCGGCCCTCGACTACGTGCGCCAGCACAGCACCGACCGTAGCGCCGACTGACACCTCCATGCCCAGGACGGCCCCTCAGCTCCACATCCTGCCCGATCAGGCCGCACTGTTCCACGCGGTGGCGGAGCGGCTGCTGGACCTGGGCGCTCAGGCCATCGCCGAGCGCGGCGCCTTTCATCTGGCCCTCGCCGGCGGCACCACACCACAGGGACTGTACGCCCTGCTCAGCCGCCCCGAACTGGCCGACCGTCTCGACTGGCCCCAGGTACAAATCTATTTCGGCGACGAACGCTGCCTGCCCCCCGAACACCATGACAGCAACTACCGCATGGTGCGCGAAGCCCTGCTCGACCCCCTGCCCCGAAAACCACAGGTCCATCGCATTGGCGGCGAACTGCCGCCGGAGCAGGCTGCCGCAGAATATGCCGCGCTGTTGCGCCGACAACTGCCTGCCGACGGCTTCGATCTGGTCCTGCTTGGCCTCGGTCCCGATGGCCACATCGCATCCCTGTTCCCCGGCAGCGACACGCTCAACCAGGGCCGGCAAAAGGTGGTGGCCGATTACGTACCCAAACTGGATAGTTGGCGCATCACCCTCACCCTTTCTGCACTGAATCGTGCCCGCCATGTACTGTTGCTGGTGAGCGGCACACACAAGGCGGATGTGCTGCGCCACGTGCTCCGCAATATCACCCACGCCAATCCGCTACCGGTGGAGATGCTGCGCCCCAAGGGCCAGTTGGAGTGGTTTATCGACGCCCCCGCTGCACGCCACATCGAGCATCAGGACTGATACTGCATGACCTCCCTGCACGTCATCGCCGCTGACATCGGTGGCACCAAAACCTTGTTGCAACTGGCTGAATTCAAGCCGGGGGCACTGCGACCACGGCATGTTCTGCGCGAAGCACGTTATGACAGCGCAAGCTACGATGATTTGGCACCGCTGCTGGCCGATTTCCTGTGCGGCAATGATCTGCCGCTGCACGGTGCCTGTTTCGCCGTCGCCGGGCCGGTGCAGTGTGATGCAACGTACCAGACAGCCAAACTCACCAACCTGCCCTGGCAACTGGATTCGCGGCGTCTTGCCGCCGACCTGGGCATCCCCACGATACGGCTGATCAACGACTTCGAGGCCGTGGGCTACGGCGTCGAGACGCTCCGCACCGATGAACTGGTGACGCTGCACGCGCGCCCGGCACAACCGCACGGACCGCGTGTGGTGCTCGGTGCCGGCACCGGGCTTGGCGTCGCCCTGCTCATGCCCTGCGATGATCACTACGCGGTGTTTCCCACCGAGGCAGGCCACATGGACTTCGGTGGCAACGATGCCATGCACGACGGTCTGCTCGCCTTTTTGCGCACTGAATACGGCCATGTGTCGTGGGAACGCGTCGTCTCCGGGCCGGGGCTGGTCAACATCTACCGCTATCTGCTGGCACGCGATAGCGCTCCGGCCAACGACCCATTGCTGCAAACCGCCGACCCGGCCGCGGCCATCGCAACGGCGTCCGACGCCCGCGCCACCGCCGCACTGAAACTGTTCGTCCACCTCTATGGCGCCATCACCGGCAACCTGGCCCTTGCCTGCCTGGCACGCGGCGGGGTCTACCTCGCCGGCGGCATCGCCGCCAGGATCCTGCCGCACTTGCAACAGGGCGGCTTCGCCCACAGTTACACCGACAAGGGCCGCATGCGCGCCATCGTTGAAAACATCCCGGTGCATGTGGTGACCAATCCACAGGTGGGCTTGCTGGGCGCGCTGCTGGTCGCTGCACGAGCAGCTCGGACTCAGGAGCCAGGGATACGGGACTAGGTACGGAGTGCGCTATGGATACGATTTATTGAAACGGCTGCGGGCGCAGCGAGTACATTCCCTGGTCCCCAGACCCTATACTGACCGAAAAATGAACGACAAATACCGCATAGCCATCGACATTGAAACCCAGTATCTGGAGGATCAGTCGCTGCCGGAAGAAGACCGCTACGTCTTCGCCTACACCATCACCATCCGCAATGCCGGCAGCGTGCCAGCCAAGCTTCTGTCGCGCCACTGGATCATCACCGACGGCAACGGCGCCGTACAGGAGGTGCAGGGTGCCGGCGTGGTAGGCGAGCAGCCGCACCTGCAACCGGGCAAGCAGTTCCGCTACACCAGCGGCACCGTGCTCGACACCCCGGTGGGCGCCATGCAGGGCAGCTACCAGCTGCGCGCCGATGACGGCCACGAATTCGACGTCGAGATCCCGGTATTCCGCCTGTCGATGCCGAGGACATTGCACTGAAAAATGGCAAGTCCCAAGTGACAAGCTCCAAGTTCTTTCTTGTCACTTGTGACTTGAAACTGACTTTATGTCCTTGCGCCACACCTACACGCTATTCGCCCCCATCTACGACCTGGTGATCGGACGGGCCAGCCTGGCTCTGCGCCGTGACAGCCTGCAGCGGCTGCCGGTGCAGAAGGGCGACGTGCTGCTGGCAGGGATCGGCACCGGCCTTGATATTCCCCACTTGCCGGAGGGGCCCTGCTATATCGGCCTCGACCTCACCCCGGCGATGCTGCGCAGGGCGCGCAGGCGCAGCCACGGCCGCAACGACATCCGCCTGCACCTCGCTGATGCCATGCAGCTGCCCTACCGCGATGGCTCCTTCGATGCGGTGGTGCTGCACCTGATCCTGGCCGTGGTACCGCAACCGGAACGCCTGCTGGCAGAGGCCGAGCGCGTGCTCAAGCCCGGTGGCCACATCCTCATCGTCGACAAGTTCCTGCGCCCCGGCCAGCGTGCACCGCTGCGCCGCCTGCTCAACCTGTTCACCCGTCACATCGCCACCCGTACCGACGTAGTACTGGAAGATGTCATGACCTGCTGCACGCAGCTGCACCTGAAACTGGACGAACCCATATTGGCGCGGGGGTGGTTTCGGCGCATCGAGTTAAGAAAAGTCGCAAGTGACGAGTTGCAAGCAACAAGAAAAACATGAAACATCTGCGCCGTTCACTTGCAACTTGTCACGTGCAACTTGTAACTTAGTTCCATGCCAACCTATGCCATCGGTGATATCCAGGGCTGCTACGATCCGTTGATGCAGCTGCTGGAACGCATTCAGTTCGATCCGGCCATTGATCGCCTGTGGTTTGCCGGCGACCTGGTGAACCGCGGCCCGAAATCGCTGGAAGTATTGCGCTTCGTTCACGACCTCGGGGACAGGGCCGTCACCGTGCTCGGCAATCACGATCTGCACCTGCTTGCGGTATGGCAGGACAGACACCACCACTTCAAATCCAATGACACCCTGCTGCCCATCATCAAGGCACCTGATTGTGACGAACTGTGCCACTGGCTGCGCCGGCAACCACTCCTGCATCACGATGCGCAGCTGGATTATGTAATGGTGCATGCCGGCCTGCCGCCGCAGTGGGATCTGGCGACTGCGCGGCGTCTGGCCGGTGAGGTGGAATCCGTGCTGCGCGGCAAGGACTTCGTCTCCTTTCTGGAACACATGTACGGCAACAAGCCAAAAATGTGGGCGGAAGACCTGTGCGGCTGGGAGCGGATGCGCTTCGCCGTGAACTGCTTCACCCGGCTACGCTTCTGCACCGCAGAGGGTGAACTGGATTTTCACTACAAGGGGCGGCCGGGCAGCGAGGAGGGTGAGGTGATGCCCTGGTTTGCCGTCCCGCAGCGGCTGAACGGCAGCCAGCGCATCCTGTTCGGCCACTGGTCCACCCTGGGCTTTCATCGCGGCGACAATGTCTGCGCACTGGACACCGGCTGCCTGTGGGGTGGCGCACTTACCGCCCTGCGCCTGGAAGATGGCGTGGCTTTCCACCTCGACTGTCCGGCCACCTGCGCCCCAGGGGTCGACTGACGCACCATTGTTCGCCTGCCCCTTGTTCTTGATGCACGTCAAGTGCTTGCCACTGTCGCCGCCTTACACTCTACAATTAAAAACCTGTCACGCCTGTAGCGATATGCAGGGCCGGCAGGACATATTCATGGCGGCAGGATGCTACACCGGCGCGGAGATCTCGCTGCGATGCTCATTCAAAACCGTTCCCTGGCCGTCAACATCCTCCTGCTGGCCACCATCATTGGTGCACCCTACGCGCTGCTGTGGGGCTGGCTGCTGTATACCGGCCGCATCGGTCTCGATGTCATGGCCTGGGTCGCGATCCTGCTGCTGCTGGATGCCGCCGTGATGGTGCTGTTCGTGCGAGGGCTGATGCAGCCGCTGCGCACCGTAAGCACAGTGATGCACCATGTGGCACAGGGCGATTTTACCATTGAGGTAAGCAACCCCTATCAGGGCCAGATAGGCGACATGCTGGCCGACGTCGCCACCTCGGTACGCGCCAATCGCGACATGATGGAACGGATCCTCGGCAATACCGTTAATATCGCCTCCGCCAGCTTCGAGACCGTCAGTTCCTCCTCCAAGGTGGTGTTCAACGTCGAGGCGGAGGAAAACCATGTGCACAGCATTTCCGAGGCCAGTCGCCAGATCAGCGCCACCATTGCCGGCACAGCGGAAAATACGCGCAGCGCCAGCAGCGCCGTGCATGAACTCAACGATACGGCAACGGAAGGCAACGTCATTGCCCAGCAGACCCTGGACAGCATGGCTCAACTGACCGAGACAGTGGGCGATGCGGCAGCCAAGGTCGAGGCGCTGGGAGACTCCTCGCGCCGCATCGGTGAGATCACCGCGGTCATCAACGATATCGCCGACCAGACCAACCTGCTTGCCCTCAATGCAGCCATTGAGGCGGCACGGGCCGGGGAACACGGCCGTGGCTTCGCCGTGGTGGCAGACGAGGTACGCAACCTGGCGCAGCGCACCAGTAAGGCAACCAACGAAATCGCCGGCATGATCCGCACCATCCAGGGCGAGATCGCCGCCGTCACCACCACCATGCAGACCGGCGTCGACCGTGCCGACAGCAGCCGCCAGGCGGCGCTACGCACCGGCGAGGCCTTCGATACGGTAAAGGGCGGGATCGAAACCGTTACCACGCTCATCAATCAGATCGCCGCCGCCGCCACCGAGCAGCAGACGGCCACCGAGGAGATCGCGGCCAGCATCCAGATGATCTCCGATCTGGCCAGCAACAACACACGCCAAGCGCACAGTGCCGTCGACACCATCGAGCAGATGAACACGGTCATCGGTGATCAATTACGCACGCTGGAGCAGTTTCAGATCCCGCACAAGGCCATACTGGTCGCCAAATCCGATCACATGCTGTGGAAGAAGCGGCTCACCGAACTTCTGCTCGGCCGTGCCCAGATACGCTCCAGCGAGGTGACCGACCATCACTCCTGCCGCTTCGGCAAGTGGTATTACAGCGACGGCAAGGCGATGTATGGCAGCCTTGCGGCGTTCCGCGCCATCGAGGAGCCGCACCGCCAGATCCATGCCATCGCGCGCCAGGTGGTGGAACTGCATGAGGCCGGCAACAAGACGGAGGCTCAGAGACTGGTGGAACAACTCACAGGACCAACCGCCCAGGTGCTGGCACATCTGGACGAACTGCACCACATGGCAACGGGTTAGAGGATAAACGTCTTCAATACAAAGACGTATAGGGCCGCCCAGTTTTCTGTACCGAAAAGGCCATCAAGCTTCAAACAGCTTTTCGAACTCGGCCAGCGGCAACGGCCGGCCGAGGAAATAGCCCTGGTATTCGTCGCAGTCCTGTTCGCGCAGGAAGGTCAGCTGCGCCTCTTCCTCGACACCTTCGGCGATCACCTCCAGTTTCAGGCTGCGCGCCATGGCAATAATGGTGGTGATAATGGCGGCATCATCGCGATCGCCGGGGACCCCCTGGACGAAAGAGCGATCGATCTTGAGCCGATCCACCGGCAGGCGCTTGAGATAACTGAGTGACGAATAGCCGGTGCCGAAATCGTCGATGGCCAGACTGACACCCAGGGCCTTGAGCCGCTCCAGCGTGCGGACACCGGCCTCGGCGTGGCTCAAGACGAAGCCTTCGGTAATCTCCAGTTCCAGCCACTGTGGTGCCAGCCCGGTTTCGGCCAGCACTTCGCTCACCGTTGCCACGATGTCGCCGTGCACGATCTGGTGTCCCGACAGGTTCACCGCCATGCGCAATGGCCGCCCCAGATCCTGCCAGCTGCGCGCCTGACGGCAGGCGGCATGCAGCACCCAGCGCCCCAGTGCCTGGATCAGTCCCGTCTCTTCCGCCAGGGGAATGAAGCGATCAGGCGGAATCAGGCCCAGCGCAGGATGCTGCCAGCGCACCAGGGCCTCGACACCGATACAACGCGCGTTGGCCAATGCCGCCTGCGGCTGGTAGTGCAACAGCAGTTCATCACGCTCCAGCGCCAGACGCAGGCCACGTTCCAGCTCGAAGCGCTCCAGACTGAGGCGGGTCATCTCCGGTGTATAGAACTGGTAGTTGTTGCGCCCCATGTCCTTGGCGCGATACATGGCGGTGTCGGCGTTCTTGATCAGTGCGTCGGCATCATGGCCATCACCGGGAAACACGCTGATGCCGATACTGGCGCCGATGTAGATGTCGTGCTGCTCCACCCGCACCGGCAGGCTCAAGCTCTCGAGTATCTTGCGGGCGACCACACCGGCATGCTGTGGGTCATCCAGATCCTCCAGGATCAGCAGGAATTCGTCCCCCCCCAGGCGCGCCACCGTGTCCTGCTCTCGCACTACAGTGTTGAGGCGATGCGCGACGGCTTGCAGCAGGCGGTCGCCTACCGGGTGACCCAGGCTGTCGTTGACGTTCTTGAAGCGATCCAGATCGAGGAACAATACGGCGAGCTGGCGATCGACGCGGTGCATGCGATCCAGTGCGTTCTGCAGACGGTCCTGCAACAGCACGCGGTTGGGCAGGTCGGTGAGCAGATCATAGTGGGCGAGGTGGTGAATGCGCTCCTCCGAAGCCTTCTTTTCCGAAATGTCGGTAAACACGCCGATGTAGCGGATCGGTTCGCCCTGGGCATTCTTTACCACGCTCAGATTCTGCCAGGCGGGAATGACCTCCCCATCCCGGCGCCGATACCACACCTCCCCCTGCCAGCTGCCATCCCCATCCACCATGCCCCACAACCGCTCGCAGGACTGTGCATCAAACTGTTCGGCACTCAAGAGTTCGCACAGCAGCTGACCGGCAACCGCCTCCGTCTCGTAACCGGTGATGGTGCAGAACGCCTGATTGACGTCGACGATGCGGTGATCGGCGCCCAGGATCATGATGCCTTCCTGGCTGCCCTCGAATACGCTGGCCGCCAGACGCAACTGCTCCTCGGTCTGACGCGCACGGGTCAGATCCTTGATGCCCACCAGCATGCCAATGGACTGGTCCTGATCATCACGAATCACCCGTATCGATATCTCGACGGGGCGTGCCACGGGATTGCTGGGGTCATCTGCATCCATGATGACGTAGGCATCCTCGCGCAGGCGTCGTGCCCGGCATACCGGACACTCTTCCTTTTCTCCGTGCGGGTGGGTCACCCGTGCGATGTCGCGACCGATGACCTGCTCCGGTGACAGGCCAAACAGGCGATAGAACGCTCGATTGGCACGCAGTACCCGATCATCAAGGTCGAGCAGATAAACGGCATCCTCGAAGAAGTCCATGGCATAGGACCACTCCTGCGCCGACTGCTGCAAGGCCAGCTCGGCGCGGCGTCGCTCGGTGACATCACGTCCCAGCACCACCAGGCCCTTGCGTCCACCGTTGGCACCGAATACCGGCACCTTGATCACGTCATAGATACGGGTTTCACCACGCACGGTGGGAATGTTTTCCTCGCCATGCGAGACACTGCCGACGCGCCAGGCCTGCTCGTCACTGACCTCGCAGGCGCGGAAAGAATCGCGATATAGGGGGGCGGTAAATTCGGCCAGTTCCGTATCTGTTTTCCCCTGATAGTCCACGCCCACCAGGTTGAACAGCTCCAGATCAGCCTGGTTGGCCTCCAGCCAGCGCCCCTGTCCGTCCTTGAAACAGATGATGTCCGGTGTGGCGTTGATCAGGGTGCGCAGTCGTTGCTCGCTTTCCGCCAGGGCGCGCGAGGTGTTCACCACTTCACTGCCCAGCGGACGGATCATCCGTGCGGTAATCACCGCACCAGCAAGGACCATCAGCAGGATGGCCAGTGCCGGCAGCAGCAGCTGCTGCTGTACCGGCAGGTACAGGTCCTCGGCCCGTACCGCCACGGTCAGGCCCCAGCCGCTGCTGTCGGGGATGGGCTCGTAAAACAGGATCCGTTCTCCGCTGCTGGGCTGCAGAATCCCGTCACGACCGGCGACCGCCAATTGCAGGGCCTGCAACAGGTCATCCGCGGAGGGCAGCAGGATCAGTTCCTTGGCCAGCGCGTCGGTGGTGATCAGCAACTGCTGCGGCAGGTGGCCGAGATACTGCCGTGCCGCCATGCCAAAGGCGCCGCTGTCGCCCAGCAGGCTCAGCAGGCCATTGAGCTGGAATACCACCACATCGGTACCGACCCGTTCCATCTGGCGGTTGAGGATCGGCGCACCGATGAGCAGATAGGGGTGGCCCTCGATGAGCACCGGACCACGAACGAGTGGCTCGCTGCTACCCATCGGCGGCACTGGCCAACTGTCCTGCAACGGCATCAGGCCCAGCACTACCGCGGCATGGCCTGCTGCGTCCAGGCGGACCAGTCCAACCACGTCGGCGGACTGACCGAGGGCATCCTGCAGGCGCGGCTTACTGAAGGCAATCAGCTCATCGCGCGACACCTCGCCACGGTTGTACTGCTCCAGCCGATCACGGATCACGCTGCGGCTGGTGAGCTGCATGGCCACTTCCGTCAATTTGTGGAAATACTGGCCGATGGCCTGGGTCTGGCCGTGTACCTGGGAGTGCAATGCCGCTTCGCTGTGCTGGCGCCCCTGCACATACAGCGGCACGCCCGTCACCAGCCCGACCACCAGGCCGGTGAGCAGGATGCCCAGCACGGCGAAGGCGAGAATGCGGCGCTGCAGCTGATAGGTCTTGTATGCAGTCACGCTGCCGCTACCCGCCGCTCTAGGACTAAAAAGCTGAAGGCATGGGGATTCTTGTCATCGGCCGGATGATCGCCGCGCTCCACCTCGCGCCAGTCGTCCCAGTCGAACTCGGGAAACCAGGCATCGCCCGCCACGTCGGCATGCACCAGCGTGAGGATCAGGCGATCCGTCTGCGGCAGCATCTGGCGATAAAACGATTCGCCGCCGATGATCATCACCTCCGGCACGTCGCCGGCCGCATGCAGGGCCTCGGCGATGGAGTGCACCACTGTCGCACCATCGGCCCGGTAGGAGGCATCGGCCGTCACCACGATATTGTGCCGCTCCGGCAGCGGCCGGCCCAGGGACTCGAAGGTCTTGCGCCCCATCACCACGGGTTTGCCCAAGGTGTGGCGGCGAAACCACTTCATGTCGCCGGGCAGGTGCCAGGGCAAGCGGTTTTCGATGCCGATGACGCGGTTCTCCGCCAGAGCCACGATTATGGAAATCGTCGGTTTCGAATTATCACCATCGTCATGCGCCCTGTTCACCGTTGACACTGTCATCTCCTGTTCGAAACTCGAAACTGTGTTCTATACCGCGACGGGGGCCTTGATGTGCGGATGATGCTCATAACCCACCAGCTCGAAATCCTCATAGCGGAAATCGAAAATGGACTGCACGTCCGGATTGATCCTCATCTGCGGCAGCGGGTGGGGCTCGCGCGATAGTTGCAGCTGCGCCTGTTCCAGATGATTCAGGTAAAGATGGGCATCACCCAGGGTGTGCACGAAATCACCGGGTTTCAGGCCGGTGACCTGCGCCACCATCAGGGTGAGCAACGCATAGGATGCAATGTTGAACGGCACGCCGAGGAAGATGTCGGCACTGCGCTGATAGAGCTGACAGGACAGTTTGCCGTCGGCCACATAGAACTGGAAGAAGGCGTGGCATGGCGGCAGCTTCATCTTGTCCACGTCGGCCACGTTCCAGGCGGAGACAATGAGGCGGCGTGAATCCGGCGTCTTCCTGATCTGCTCGATGACCTGGCTGATCTGATCGATGTGGCCGCCACCCGGCATCGGCCAGGAACGCCACTGATAGCCATACACCGGCCCCAGTTCGCCGTTGGCATCGGCCCACTCGTCCCAGATGGACACGCCGTTGTCCTTGAGATATTTGATGTTGGTGTCGCCGCGCAGAAACCATAGCAGTTCGTGGATGATGGACTTGAGGTGAAGCTTCTTGGTGGTCACCACCGGAAAGCCATCGGCCAGATTGAAGCGCATCTGGTGGCCGAACACGCTCACCGTGCCGGTGCCAGTGCGATCTTCCTTGCGCGTGCCGTGTTCCAGCACATGGCGCATCAAATCCAGATACTGCTTCATCCTTTCCCCCTCTTTACCGCCAAAACCATCAACACCGCACCCACCGCCAACAGTGGCAACGACAACAGCTGTCCCATGGTCATCCAGCCGAAGGCCAGATAGCCGAGGTGGGCATCCGGCTCGCGCACGAACTCCACCAGGAAACGGAACGTCGCATAGCACATGGCAAACAGGCCGGACACCGCCATCACCGGCCGCGGCCGGCTGGAATACAGCCAGAGGATGGCGAACAGCAGCACGCCCTCCAGCAAAAATTCATACAACTGATTGGGATGACGTGGCAAGGGTCCGGCGCCGGGAAACACCATCGCCCAGGGCACGTCGCTCACCTTGCCCCACAACTCGCCGTTGATGAAATTGCCGATGCGCCCGGCACCGAGGCCGATGGGCACCAGTGGGGCGACGAAATCCACCAGCGCAAAGTAGCGCGCCTGCAGCTTGCGCGCGTACAGCCACAGCGCCACCATCACACCGATCAGGCCGCCGTGGAAGGACATGCCGCCCTGCCACACCTTGAACAACAGCAGGGGTTCGGCCAGGAAGGCGGAAAAGTTGTAGAACAGCACGTAGCCGATGCGCCCGCCCAGCACCACGCCGAGCGCCACATAGAACACCAGGTCGTCCACCTGGGCCGGTGCCATCAGCGCCCCGGGACGCCGCGCCCGCACGCGCCCCAGCCACCAGCCGCCGACGAAGCCGACCAGGTAGGTCAGGCCATACCAGTGCACCTTGAGCGGGCCCAGGCTGATGGCCACGGGGTCGATGTCGGGATAGGTCAGCATGGCGGCAGTATCCTTAAAGACAGTTGCAAGTGACAAGTTTCAAGTGGCAAGTAACCCCGCTTTTTACTTGTAACTTGCCACTTGTCACTTGTAACTTCTTCACAACATCACCGCGCGCGCGGTGAAGCACTTGATGTACTCGGTCTCGGGGATCGCCGGGTGCACCGGATGATCCGGTCCCTGGTGGCCTTGCTCCAGGATCTGCATCTGGCGATCGAGATGGCGCGCGCTCTGGTGCAGCAGGTCGAGAAACACCTCGCGCTGCAGGTGGAACGAGCAGGAGGCAGCGACGAGGATGCCGTCCTTGCCGAGCAGCTGCAGCGCCGCCTGGTTGATGCGGCGGTAGGCCTGGATGCCCTCCTTGGCGTCCTTCTTGCGCTTGATGAAGGCCGGCGGGTCGACGATCACCACGTCAAAGCGCTCCTTGTCGGCGCGCAGCGCCTTGAGCGCCTCGAAGGCATCGCCCTCGATGGCGTCCACCTTGTCCGCCACGCCGTTCAGCTCCGCATTGCGCTGCACCTGATCCAGCGCCGGACCGGAGGCGTCGATGCAGGTCACCTGCGCCGCACCGGCCGCCGCCGCGGCGATGCCCCAGCCGCCGATGTAGCTGAACACATCCAGCACCCGCGCCCCGCGCGCATAGCGCTGCATGCGCGCGCGGTTGTCGCGATGGTCGTAGAACCAGCCGGTCTTCTGCCCGGTGAGCAGTGGCGCCTCGTAGCGCACGCCGTTCTCCTCCACCATCACCACCTCCGGCGCCTCGCCCAGGGCCGACTCCACGTAGCTGCCGAGCCCCTCCGGCGCCCGGCTGGAACTGTCGTTGCGCAGCAGGATCACGCGCGGCTTCACCACCTTGTCCAGCGCCGCCACCACATCCTCCTTCAGCACCTCCATGCCGGCGGTGGTGATCTGCACCGACAGCACGTCACCGAAACGATCCACCACCAGGCCGGGCAGGCTGTCGCTCTCGCCGTACACCAGGCGGTAATAGGGCTGCGCATACAGGCGCTCGCGCAGGGCCAGGGCGATGTTGAGGCGGTGCACCAGCAGGGAGCGGTCCAGCACCTGGGCCGGTTCGCGGCTGACCAGGCGTGCGCAGATGAGCGAGTGAGGATTCACATAGCCGCAGCCCAGCGGCTTGCCGTCGTTGCCGAGGATCTGCACCGGCTGCCCGGGGGTGAAAGCGGTGAGCGGCGTGCGCTCCACGTTCACTTCGTTGCTGTAGACCCACAGATGCCCCTGGCGCAGGCGGCGTTCTTCGTTTTTCTTCAACAGCAGGGGGGCAAGTTCCATGGACGACACCGGGGGATAGAGGAAAGGCCGGCATTATCGCAAATTCGACGCCCCCAATGCGGCTGTTGCGCTATAGTTGACCGACCTTGTCAGTCATTGGCCTGCCCATGAACCGTCTGAGCCACGAGACCAGCCCCTACCTGCTGCAGCACGCCCACAACCCGGTGGACTGGTATCCCTGGGGCGCGGAGGCGCTGGCGCGGGCCCAGGCCGAGGACAAGCCGATCCTGCTGTCCATCGGCTACTCCGCCTGCCACTGGTGCCACGTCATGGCCCACGAGTGCTTCGAGGACCCGGCCATCGCCCGCGTGATGAACGAACACTTCATCAACATCAAAGTGGACCGCGAGGAACGGCCGGACCTGGATCGCATCTACCAGACCGCCCACCAGCTCCTCGCCGGCCGCGGCGGCGGCTGGCCGCTCACCGTGTTCCTCGACCCCGCCCAGGTCCCCTTCTTTGCCGGCACCTACTTTCCGCCTGCGCCGCGCCACGGCCTGCCCGCGCTGCCCGACCTGCTGCTGCGCATCGCCGAGGTGTACCGGGACAAGCGCGCCCTGCTGCAGGAGCAGAACCCGTCGCTGCTTGCCGCCCTGGCACAGACCAATCCCGCCGGCGAGCTGGCCGGCCGCCTGGACGACGGCCCCATCCGCCAGGCGCTGGCACAACTGGCCGCCAGCTATGACCGCACCCACCATGGCTTCGGCGCTGCCCCCAAGTTCCCCCACCCCGGCAACCTGGAGCTGCTGCTGCGTTGCGGCAAGGGCGAGGAACAGGCCATCGCCCTCAACACCCTGCGCGCCATGGCCCGCGGCGGCCTCAATGACCAGCTCGGCGGCGGTTTCTTCCGCTACAGCGTGGACGAACGCTGGGACATCCCCCACTTCGAGAAGATGCTGTACGACAACGGCCCCCTGCTCGGCCTCTATACCGATGCCTGGCAGGTGAGCGGCGAGGCGGAATTCCGCCGGATCGCCGAGAACACCGGCGACTGGGCGCTACGCGAGATGCAGCACCCGGACGGCGGCTTCTACGCCACCCTGGATGCCGACAGTGCCGGCGAGGAAGGCGGCTTCTACATCTGGGATGCCGCCGCGCTACGCGCCCTGCTGCCGGCGGAGGAGTACGCCGTGGCCGCGCCCCACTACGGCCTGGATGGCCCTGCCAACTTCGAGGGCCGCTGGCACCTGCGCGTGCAGCGCCCGCTGGCCGATATCGCCGGCGCGTTGGACATCAGCGAACAGGAGGCCGCCGAACGGCTGGCGGCGGCACGGCAACGCCTGTACACGGCACGTGCCGCACGTCCGGCACCGGGCCGCGACGACAAGATCCTCGCCGCCTGGAACGGCCTGATGATCAAGGGGCTGGCCAGTGCCGGACGCCGCCTCGGCCGCGGCGACTTCATCGACGCGGCACAGCAGGCTGCGGATTTCATCCGCACCCACATGCTGCACGACGGCCGCCTCGCCGCCAGCTGGAAGGACGGCCAGGCGCGCCACGGCGCGGTACTGGACGACTACGCCTTCCTGCTCGACGGCCTGCTGGAGCTGCTCCAGGCGCGCTGGCGCGACGCGGACCTCGCTCTCGCCGGCACCCTGGCCGAGGCGCTGCTGCACCACTTCGAAGACGAGGCCCACGGCGGCTTCTTCTATACCGCCGACGATCACGAAACGCTCATCCTGCGCCCCAAGACCCTCACCGATGAGGCCATCCCCGCCGGCAACGGCATCGCCGCCCAGGCCCTGGGCCGGCTCGGCCACCTCACCGGTACGCTGGAATATCTCGGGGCCGCCGAAAAAGCCGTGCGCGGCGCCTGGAACTCGATACAGGAGGCGCCCTACGCCCACGCCAGCCTGCTGCTGGCGCTGGAGGACCTGCTGCAGCCACCGACTCTGGCCGTGCTGCACGGTACGACGGAGCAGACCCAGCCCTGGCTGGAACGCCTCAGCCGCGACTACCGACCGCATCAGTACATCGTCGCCCAGCCACCCGATGCCAAAGGGCTGCCCGCCCCGCCCGCAGCCATATCGCTCCCCCTGGCCCTGCTCTGCCAGGGCCGGCAGTGCCAGCCACCGCTACACCGCCTCGATGACCTGCTGACCGCCCTGGACACTGCCACCGCATAACTTTGATACAGGTCAAGCTGCCGTCGGGTTTGCCTGTGCTAGGGTGCGCGTGGAGAGTCGTATTCGCATATGAAGTGTGTGAGAATTGGGACACCGCCAGCCTGCCACCCGCTGCGGTACCAAATAACAAGCGGCCAACATGGATTGCGTCGCACGCTACGCAGGGGTTGTGATGTCCAGGTTCAAAACCATCAAGGCGTTCATCCTGATCGCCGCACTGAGCGTGTCACTGGTACTGTTCCTCGGCATGTATCTGGCCACCGCGCGGGTGTATGACCGCGCCGTCAACGAAAGCGCCGCCTCCCTGGCCGACACCGTGGCCCAGGGCACCTTCAACGCCATGTACCAGATCATGCGCCGCGGCTGGACCCGCGAGCAGCTCCTCGAGTTCATCGGCGCAATCCAATCTTCCTCCGAAGACGCCACCTACCAGGTCACCATCTACCGCAGCGACCTGGTCAGCGAGCGTTTCGGTCCCATAGAACAAGCCCCCATCGACCCGCTGGTGGAACGGACGCTGTTCCGGGCCCGGCGGCAGACCGAGGAAGTCCCCGGCGGCGTGCGCAGCGCACGCCCCCTCATCGCCCGCGTCGAGTGCCTGCGCTGCCATAGCAATGCGCAAAATGGTGATGTGCTGGGCGTGATCACCGTGCAACAGGACCTGGCGCCGCTGGTAGCCAAGGCCAAGTCCGACCTGTTGCTGCCGCTGCTGCTCATCGCGCCGCTGCCCTTCCTCGTCGCCCTCGGCGTGGCCCTGTTCCTCAACCGCCGCATCAACGACTCGCTCGACATGCTGCAGGGCAACATCGATGCCGTGAACAGGGTCTCCGACCTGACCCACCTCGAATTGCGGCAGGTCGACCTCGGCTTTGTTGAACTGAACACCCTGTTCGCCAAGGTGGAAGAGCTGGCCACCAAGCTGCGCATGGTGGCGGTGGACAAGGAACTGCTGGAATTCGAGATCCGCCTGCTGGAAAAATTCGTCATCACCTCCGAGGTGGTGCGCGATTGGCGTGAATACGTCGGCTACCTGATGGTGGACATCAACAAGGTCATCGACGCCTACACCCTGTTCTCCATCTTCAAGGTGGACGACGAGCTGTTCGACCTGGAAATCTTCTGGATCCGCCCGCCCTCCGCCGCCACCCGCACCATGCTGGAGAATTCGGTACACAGTATCCTGCGCAGCAGTCCGCAGTTCAGCGACATCAGCTCGGTCACCATCAACCACAATGTTGCCCAGGTGGACGGCCCGGAGATCGTGCTGGACCATGCCGACATCGAGTTGCAGACCAAGAGCCTGCTGGTGGACACGCCGAAGATCGGCGGCATCGTCGGCATCGGCGTCCACGCCGCGCTCAAGCGCGACGAAATGCGCATGCTGGTGATCGAGAGCATCCTCTCCACCCTGCTCAACGTGGTCGGCTCGGTGAAGGCCATCTACAAGTACACCAAGGACCTGGAGTTCTACGCCACCCGCGATCCCCTCACCAACCTGTACAACCAGCGCCTGTTCTGGGAAATGCTCGGCTACGAGGTCAACCGTGCCGAGCGCCACGACTACGAATTTGCCGTGCTGGTCATCGATCTGGACAACTTCAAGGCCATCAACGACAGCTACGGTCATGCCTTCGGCGACCGCTTCCTGCAGGCCTTCGCCACCTCCATCCATAGTGCCTTGCGCAACGGTGACGTGCTGGCCCGCTACGGTGGCGACGAGTTCGTGGTAATCCTGCCGGAGAGCGGCGCGGAGCAGGCCTATGCCGTCAGTGAACGGATCCTTGCCAACAGCGCCAACCTCAGCCTGGCGTCACCGGATCTGGCTTCCGTGCAGGCCACCGTGTCCATCGGCATCGCCATCTATCCCGAACATGCCAAGGACCCCAAGGACCTGTTCCTGTTTGCCGACAACATGATGTACAAGGCCAAGACCAGCGGCAAAAACCGTATCGGCTTTCCCACGGCAGATGATGTGGTCGAGGTATTCCGCAGCATCGGCGAGAAGAGCATCATCATCGCCAACGCCATCAGCGAGAAACGTGTGGTGCCATATTTCCAGCCCATTCTCGACGTGGCAAACAATCAGGTGGTGGCTGTAGAGGTGTTGTCGCGCATCCACCTCGACGGTGCCCGCGTCATGGGCGCCCACGAGTTCATCGAGATTGCGGAAAAGACCGGTCTGATCCACAAGCTGGATTATGTGGTGATGGAAAAGGCCTTCGAGCAGGTGCGCAATACCGGCTATGACGGCAAGCTGTTCATCAACCTGTCGCCCCGTGCCCTGGTGCTGAACGAATTCATCCCCGAGGTCAAGCGACTCACCAGCGCCTATCAGATCCCGCCAGCCCAGATCGTGTTCGAGATCACCGAGCGCGATACGGTAAAGAACATTACCCTGCTGGAACACTTCGTCAATGATCTCAAGATGGAGGGCTTCGGCCTCGCCATCGACGACTTCGGCTCCGGCTTTTCATCCTTCCACTACCTCAAGCGCTTCCCCATCGACTACGTCAAGATCGAAGGCGACTTCATCGTCAACATGATCACCGACCCGCGCGACCGCGCCTTCGTCCACAGCATCGCCGACCTCGCACAGCAGCTCGGCATCCAGGCCCTGGCCGAGTACGTGGAAAACGAGGAAGTACTGTCCTCCATCCGCCAGGCCGGCATCCCCTATGCCCAGGGCTACCACATCGGCCACCCCAGCCGCGAACTGCCGGAAGTATTGGCCCTCACCGCCCAGGCCGAGGGCTGATCACGCCAGCACCGGCCGCCTTACATATCAGGTCCGAAACGTGTTACACATTAGCCTCCGGCTGGCGCCGCCACCGGTTGCTGCATGGAACTGTGACTGTCGCCACTGTCCCTGTAGGCAACGTTGCAAACAATACGCGGGTTTACCAACAAGGACCAAGCACCATGAAATTCATTCTGTTCGCGCTGCTGTTTGCCGTTGCGACGGCCGCCGCAGCCGAGACCAATTATGTCGACGACGTCCTGACGATTACCCTGCGCACCGGCCAGGGAAATTCCTATCAGATTCTGCGTACTCTCACCTCTGGCACCCCCCTGGAGATCCTGGAACGGGGGGAAAAATATACCCGCGTGCGTACCGCAGAGGGCGTCGAGGGCTGGGTGCTGAGCCAATACCTCACCCCGCAGCCGGTTGCCCGCGACCGCATCACGCAGATGGAGCAGCGCCTGGCGCGCTTCGAGACAGAGAACCAGAAACTCAAGAACGACCTTGCCACACTGCGCAATGAAAAGCTTACGGTGGAAGGCGAGCACAAACAGGCCACCGGCACCGCAGAAAAATTGCAGGCAGAAGTGGAGCGGCTGAAGACCGTTGCCGCACGGCCGCTGGAACTGGAAAAACAGAATCAGGAAATGCGTCAGCGCCTGCAAAAACTGGAGCTCGATGCGCGCATGCTGGATGAGGAAAACACCTCCCTGCGTGACCGCACTAATCGCGACTGGTTCCTGGCCGGCGCCGGGGTACTGTTCGGCGGCATCCTGCTGGGACTGCTGGTGCCCAAGCTGCGCAAGCGCAAAAACTGGAGCGACTGGGGCTGAGGTAAACGAAAAACTTCCATCACTTGACGCAGACGACTACGTGGATGTAGTCGTCTGCGTCGAGTGTTGGAAGCTAAGATTTTTACCCGGCCACCGCCTCACCGAACAGGTCGTGCTCGCCCGCAGCGGTGATCTCCACCTCGACGAACTGCCCCGGTCGTAGTTCCGCTCCGTTCTCGATGATCACCATGCCGTCGATCTCCGGTGCATCGGCATTGGAGCGGCCGTAGGCCTCCTCTTCGCCCACCTCGTCCACCAGCACTGTCAGCGTACGGCCCACCTTGTCCTGCAACTTGTCGGCGCTGATCGCCGCCTGCAATTCCATGAAGCGCTCCAGGCGCTCCTCCTTGAGGTCTTCGGGCACCGGGTTGGCCAGGGCATTCGCGGGGGCGCCCTCCACCGGCGAATAGGCGAAGGCGCCGACCCGGTCGAGGCGCGCCTCTTCGATGAAGGCCAGCAGTTGCTCGAAGTCATCCTCGGTCTCGCCGGGGAAACCGACGATGAAGGTGGAGCGCAGGGTCAGGTCGGGACAGGCGGCACGCCACTGTTCGATGCGCTGCAAGGTGTTTTCGATGTTGCCGGGACGGCGCATGGCCTTGAGGATGGTGGGGCTGGCGTGCTGCAAGGGCACATCGAGGTAGGGCAGGATCACGCCCTCGGCCATCAGCTGCACCAGTTCGTCGATGTGCGGATAGGGATAGACATAATGCAGGCGCACCCAGGCGCCGAGGGAACCGAGATTGCGCGCCAGTTCGGTGATGCGCGACTTTACCGGTTTGCCATGCCAGAAACCGGTGCGGTACTTGAGGTCAACGCCGTAGGCAGCGGTGTCCTGCGCCACGATGAGCAGTTCCTTCACTCCGGCGCCCACCAGCTTTTCCGCCTCCTCCAGCACCTCACCCGCTGGCCGGCTCACCAGATCGCCGCGCATGGAGGGGATGATGCAGAAGGTGCAGCGCTGGTTGCAGCCCTCGGCGATCTTTATGTAGGCATAGTGGCGCGGCGTCAGCTTGATGCCGCCGGGCGGCACCAGGTCGGTGTAGGGGTCGTGATGGGGAGGCAGCACGCCATGCACCGCCGCCATCACCTGTTCCAGCGAGTCCGGCCCGGTCACCGCCAGCACCTGCGGGTGGGCCGAGCGGATCACTTCCTCCTTGGCGCCCAGGCAGCCGGTGACGATCACCCGGCCATTCTCCGCCAGGGCCTCGCCGATGGTGTCGAGCGACTCCTCTACCGCCGCATCGATAAAGCCGCAGGTGTTCACCACCACCAGGTCGGCATCGTCATAGGTGGGCACGATGCGGTAACCTTCGGCGCGCAGGTGGGTGAGGATGCGCTCGGAATCCACGGTGGCCTTGGGGCAACCGAGACTGACAAAACCGACTTTGGGTATGGACTTGCTCATGAGGGACGGGCGGGAGTGAACGGGCCCATAGGATAGCAGGGCGCCGCGCCGCGGGCACTTCCCGCTTGATCCCCGTGCCGCATTGGGTTACACCACACAGACGACTACTCAGGAGCGACCATGAACTGCATCTTCTGCAAGATCGCCGCCGGCGAGATCCCCGCCACCATCGTCCACCAGGATGAATACGTAGTGGCCTTCCGCGACCTCAATCCGCAGGCGCCGACCCACATCCTCATCATTCCGCGCCAGCATATCGCCACCGTCAACGACCTGGGCGAAGAGGATGCCGCCACCGTCGGCCGGCTCTTCCTGGCGGCGCGCAAGCTTGCCGCCGAACTGGGTTTTGCCGAGGACGGCTACCGCCTGGTGATGAACACCAACGCCAATGCCGGCCAGACCGTGTTCCACATCCACCTGCACCTGCTGGCAGGACGCGGCTTCGCCTGGCCGCCGGGTTAACGGCAGATGCAAGGGACAAGATACAGGAACAAAGCATTGCCTCCTGAAATCGAGGGCTTACGTAATGAAACCTGAACTGGTCAGCTTCAAGCTGTGCCCCTTCGTGCAACGCTCGGTGATCGTGCTGCTGGAAAAGGACGCGCCCTTCGACATCACCTACATCAACCTGAAGGAGCCACCGGACTGGTTCAAGGCCATTTCGCCGCTGGGCAAGGTACCGCTGCTCAAGGTGGGGGAGACCGTACTGTTCGAGTCGGCGGTGATCATGGAGTATCTGGACGAGGTCAACCCGCCCTCACTGCACCCGGCCGATCCGCTGCGCAAGGCGCACAACCGCGCCTGGATCGAATTCGCCTCCGGCCTGCTGGCCTGCCAGTACAACCTCACCATGGCGGCCGCGGACGAGGCGGCATTCAGTACACAGTGCAGCGAATTGTGTACGCGACTGGCACAACTGGAGCAGCAGATCGCCGGGCCGCTGTTCAACGGTGCGGACTTCGCGCTGGTGGATGCGGCCTTTGCGCCGTTCTTCCTGCGTTTGCAACTGCTGGAGGGCTGGCATCCGCTTGGTCTGCTGCAGGGCTTGCCGAAGGTGACGGAATGGTCGCAGCTGCTGCTGCAACGGCCGGCGGTGAAAGATTCGGTGGTGGCGGAATTTGCGGAGCTTTACCGCAACCACATCAAGAGCAGCGGCACCCACGGCGCCCGGGTGTTTTGCTGAGTAGGGGTCAGAGTTCGAGGCCGCCCAGACGCTGCGCCACCCGCTCCTTGTCCCAGCGCACGCCCAGATACACACCGAGGAAAAACAGCGCGATCAGCGCCAGAGCATAGTAGAGCCAGGCATAACTGCCTTCCCGTGCCTGCAACTGCGCAGCCAATGCCGCGACACGGGCCTGCAGCCGCGCATTCTCCTCCTGCAACACATCGACACGTGCTGCCAGTTGGGCGGCCTGTTCACTGCCCGCGCTGGCGGTGCTGCGCAGGCGCACCAGCTCCGCCTGCACGCGATCGCGCTCCTGCGTCACCCGCTCCAGACGCAACCGCGCCGGCACGTCACTGGTGGCATAGCTGTCGCTGATCCACCCCTCCACACCCTCGGCCGTGCGTACACGGATATAGTCGGACTGGCGCTCCAGCACCTTCAGTTCGGCGCCGGATGTCACCACGACAAGGGGAGCCCCGCTGCTTTTGGGCAGGGCGCGCACGCCGACACGCAGGACGTCACTGATATAGACGGTCTCCGCCAGCGCAGGCGCAAGGGCAAGCATTAACAGCAGAAACAGAGCCTGTCGCATCTCCTCGTTCCCTTATCGTTATTTTCAGCCGCGCCTGACGACACACAGCCTGCTCCATCATACGGGCTTAGGTTGCCGCCTGTCACCCGCCCCACGGCTTGTGGAGAAATCCGCTGCCGGCGACGGAGGCCCTGAACGCCCCTTGGCGATGGGATATATTCACCCGCTGTCAGACCAGCCAGGCGAACCACAATGGCAGCGAAACCATGCACAGTGCCGTGGTCACGGTCACTGCCATCGCATACAGCCCGGTATCCAGATTGTAGCGATCACACAGCACGATACCGAGCACCATACTGGGCATCGCCGCCTCCAGCACCACCGCCGCCAACACCTGCCCCTGCAGCCCGATGGCCGCCGCCAGGCCCCAGATCAGCAAGGGCGTGAACATCAGTTGTATCGCCGCCACCGGCAGCACCAGGGGGATCTGGTGACGCCAGGTGCCGGCCCAGCGCAGGCCCAGGCCGAGGGAAAACAGCATCAGCGGCACCACACCGGAACCGAGCATATCCAGCCACGAGCGCACAATGGCCGGCAGCGGAACCTGGGCCAGATTGAGACCGATCCCGACCAGTGCCGCCCACAGCGGGGGCACCTTGAGCAGCGCCAGCAAGGGATGCTCCTTCTGCCCTCCGCCGCCATACCACGCCGCCAGCGCAATACCCGCCGACAACAACAGGGGCGTGCAGGCCAGCAGGTCATACTGAATGGCCACGCCGCGTGCCCACGGACCGAAGGTTGCCTCCAGCACCGGCAGCCCCAGATAAGTGGCATTGGGAAAGGCAGACGCCAGCAGCAGAGCCCCCACCACCCGGTTGGACTGGGCGCCACGGCGAAACCACAGCCACGCCGCCAGCAGACCAAAACCGACAGCAGCTGCAGCAGAAAGGGCGATACGCACGGAATCCAGTCCCAGCGGCGCCTGCCACAGCACCAGCAACACCAGGGCCGGCAGCAACAGCACATACACCACGCCGGTCAGGCTGCGCCGCACCACCTCCGCATCCAGTCCCAGCGGCGCCGTCACCCGCCATACCACGCCGCACACAATGAGCGCAGCCGCCTGCAAGATCACATCAACCATCAACCACGCCTCTGCATAACGGCAACAAATTCATAACCAATTTCCCGAGCTCACACCGCAGGTCGGACTGTAGGTCGGACTTCAGTCCGACACCGCACGGCCCCGACCAACGCCACGTCGGGTTGAAACCCGACCTACAAAATCCTCGCCTTCCCGTAGGTCGGACTTCAGTCCGACACAACGCGGCCTCGACCGGCACCGCCGTCGGGTTGAAACCCGACCTACAACTCCCCGCCTTCCCGTAGGTCGGACTTCAGTCCGACACAACTCGGCCTCGATGGGCACCGCCGTCGGGTTGAAACCCGACCTACAAAATCCTCGCCTTCCCGTAGGTCGGACTTCAGTCCGACACAACTCGGCCTCGATGGGCACCGCCGTCGGGTTGAAACCCGACCTACAACTCCCCGCCTTCCCGTAGGTCGGACTTCAGTCCGACACAACTCGGCCTCGATGGGCACCGCCGTCGGGTTGAAACCCGACCTACAACTCCCCCGCCTTCCCGTAGGTCGGACTTCAGTCCGACAC